>Ga0070741_10002053_pt1 | contig 56304 bp, 53 predicted proteins | sample Coa_R1_4_FD_66440 | JGI IMG/M metagenome (GOLD analysis project Ga0070741, IMG submission 66440) | Surface soil microbial communities from Centralia Pennsylvania, which are recovering from an underground coalmine fire - Coalmine... | ecosystem: Environmental > Terrestrial > Soil > Unclassified ... | reverse complement strand
CCGCCGCCCCCGCCGCCACCCCCGCCGCCGCCATGCTCCACGTCGTGCCCGCCGCCGCCGTGCCCCCTCGCGGCAGCGTCGGCCTGCCCGCCGGTGTGCACGCCCGCCAAGGGCATCGCCTGCCCGGCTGCCTGACGCGCCGCCGCGACCCGCCGGGCCGGGTCAGTCCGCGATCGCGACTTTGGCGACGACGCGCGCGGGCGTGACCCGGACGACCATCTCAGGCGGGACGCCGTTGCGGCGGCCGTACTCGTCGGCGCGGTCGGCGCCCATGTAGCGGCCGCCGATTGGGGTCGCCCATTCCCGCAGCTCCGCCTGGTCGGTCGACACGCGTGCCGTCCCCGACACGGTGACGAAGCTGAACGGCGTGTGCTCATCGTCCCAGCACAGCGCCACGCGCGGGTCGCGCAGGACCGCCTTCCCCTTCACCGTGTCCGCTGCCGTCATGAACACGACGTCGTCGCCCTCGAGGTCGACCCACACCGGAGCGACGTGGGGCGTCCCGTCGGCCCGGACGACCGCCAGCTTGGCGGTCCGGGCGGGCGCCGACAGGACGAACTCGCGCCACCAACCGGCGGGGGCGTCCGTGTAGGGCAACACAAGGGACGCTACCGAAATACGCTCGCTGCCGTGGGAGGGCGCGCCCCGGACGACCTGGCGGCAGCGGCCGCGCTCGGCGGCGAGATGGGCCGGCGGGTCATGGCGTTCGACTGGGCCTCGCACCCCCTCGGGCCGCTCGACCAGTGGCCGGCGCCGGTGCGCGCCGTCGTCGCCACTGTCCTGAGCTCGCGGTTCCCGGTCGTCGTGTGGCTCGGCGAGCCACTGTTCCTCGTTTACAACGACGGGTACATCCCGATGCTCGGCACCCGCCACCCGTCAGCGCTCGGGCGGCCCGGGCACGAGGTGTGGTGGGACATCTGGGACGTCGTCGGCCCGATGCTCGCCGGCGTGGTCGAGACCGGCGTGGCGACGTGGTCGGACGACCTCCACCTCAACCTGGTGACCGGAGGGCACCCCGAGGAGCGCTACTTCACCTTCACCTACAGCCCGATCATCACCGACGACGGCCGAGTCGGCGTGTTCTGCCCGGTCACGGAGACCACGGCGCGGGTGCTGAGCGAACGCCGGCTGTACTTCCTCAACTCGCTGGCCGGGGCGCTGATGGACGCCCAGACCGAGGAGCAGGTCCTGCAGTCCACGCTCGACGTCGTTTCCGCGCAGCACGCCGTCGATGTACCGGCGGTCGCCGTGTACCTCGATGGCGCCACACCGGACGTACGCGAGCTGCGCGGTGCGACGGCCGGTGCGCATGGGCGCGCCCCCCGTTCGGTCGCCGTCGACGCCAGCGGTGAACCCAAAGTGGTCGAGGACGACGATGGCCGAGCCGTCGAGGTCGGCGCGGCGAGCGCCTCGTTGTGGCTCGGCCTCAACCCCCTCCGGCCCTTCGACGAGCAGTACCGGTCGTTCGCCCGACTCCTCGCCGGCCAGGTGTCGGCGGCGTTCGAGAACGCCAGGGCCTACCAGTTCGAGCGCCAGCGTGCCGAGACCCTCGCCGCGCTCGACCAGGCGAAGACCATGTTCCTCACCAACGTGAGCCACGAGTTCCGCACGCCGCTGACGTTGCTGCTCGCGCCGCTCGAAGATGCGCTCGAGGCCGGCAAACGCCTGGACGCGGACGTCCGCGACCTCGTGACGACGGCCTACCGCAACGGGCTGCGCCTGTCGCGGTTGGTCGAGTCGCTGCTCGACTTCTCCCGCGTCGAGGCCGGCGAGACCAAGCCGCGACTGGTCGAGGCCGATGTCGGGGGATTGACCGCGCAGATCGCCTCCTCGTTCGCCGACGTGTGCGCGCGCGCCGGGATCGACCTGGTGCTGAAGTGCAGCCCGGTCACGGCTCAGGTGGACCCCGATATGTGGGAGACGATCGTGCTCAACCTCGTCTCCAACGCGTTCAAGTTCACGCTCGATGGTTCGATCACTGTCGAGGTTGAGCAACAGGCGCCGTCAAGCATCTCGGTGCGCGTCCGCGACACCGGGGTCGGGATCGACGCCGACGAGCTCCCGCGCCTCTTCGACCGGTTCTACCGCGCCAGCCCGACGGGGGCCCGCAGCGTCGAGGGCAGCGGGATCGGGCTTGCGCTCGTGCGCAGCCTGGTCACCGCCCACGGCGGCTCCGTCGGCATCGAGAGCGAGAGCGGCGCCGGGACGACCGTCACCGTCACGCTGCCCGCGTCACGGACCGGCCCCGTTGAGCGCCCGCTCGTCGTCGCGTCGCGCAGTACCGCCTACGTTTCCGAGGCCCTGCAGTGGATCAGCGACGGCACCGCGGGGTCGCGGCGCGAGGGCACACGGCCGCTCATCCTCATCGCCGACGACAACGCGGACATGCGCCGCCACCTCGAGCGCGTCCTCAGCCCGTACTGGGACACCGTGGCCGTCGGCGATGGCGAGGCCGCGCTCGAGCACGCCCGGAGGCTGCGCCCGGACCTGCTCCTTACCGACGTGATGATGCCGACCCTCGACGGCTTCGGCCTGGTGGCGGCCGTCCGCAACGACCCCGCGCTGGCGTCACTTCCCGTCGTGATGCTCTCGGCCCGTGCCGGCCTGGAGTCCAGCGGCGAGGGCTTGGCGATCGGTGCCGACGACTACCTGGTGAAGCCGTTCAGCTCGAGCGACCTCGTCAGCCGCGTCGCTGCCCGGTTCGCCGCGACTGAACGCGCCCGTGCGGGTGGCGCCAGGGGCGCGGCGGCCATGGCCGACCTCGGCGCGTCCCTCGCCGCTGCCGGGACGCTCGAGGAGGTGCTCCTCGCGGTGCTGGCGTCACCGGCCGGGTCGGCGGGCGCGTCGGCGGCCGCCATCGCGACGGTAGAGCGCGACGCGGGGCTCGCGAGGGTCCGGTACGCAGGCTCGCTGCCCGCGGAGCTGGCGGCCCGCTACCACGCGGTCGCCCTGGACGCGCCCATCCCCATCATTGACGCCATCTCGACCGGCCTCCCGATGGTGGTGACCGACACGGCGGAACTCGACGCCCGTTACCGCACGGTCGTCGCCGACGCGGCGCCGCTCGTCCAGGCGTGCGTGATCGAACCGCTGACCACGGTCGAGGGGGTCGTCATCGGGGCCATCTCGTTCAACTGGCCGGAGCCGCGCCAGTTCGGCGCCGAGGAGCTGGCCGCGTTGCACCGCACGGCCGAGCTCGTGTCAGGGGCGACGGAGCGGATCCGGCTGGCGGAGCGCGAGCACCGCGTCGCGACGGAGCTCCAGGAGCGGCTGCTCGATCTCGACGCCCGCTCGCTGACCGCAGTCGTGTCCGCGGCGTACCAGCCGGCGACGGAGACGATGCGCGTCGGCGGTGACTGGTACACGGTGACGACGCTCGACAGCTCGGGACGGCTCGGGGTGTCGGTCGGTGACGTCGTCGGCAGCGGGCTGCCGGCGGCGACGGTGATGAGCCAGCTCCGGAGCGCGCTGGGCGCGGTCGCCCTCAGCGCGGCCGCCCCGAGCGCGGTGCTCGACCTGGTCGAGCGCTACGCCGAGAGCATCGACGGGGCCGTCTGCGCAACGGTGGCCTACGCCGTCGTCGACGGCTCCGCCGGGGAGGTGGCCTACGCCTGCGCCGGCCACCCCTACCCGCTCGTCGTCGGCCCCGACGGGACGGTGTCGTTCCTGCGCGATGGCCGGCGGCCACCGCTCGCCGCCCATGGCAGCGTCCCGGCGGCGCCGAGCGGCACAAGCGGCTTCCCGGCGGGCTCGATGCTGCTGCTTTACACCGACGGGCTCGTGGAGCGCCGCGACGAGCCGCTCGACGCCGGGCTGGACCGCCTCGCGGCGGCGGCCTCGCACTGCGCCGGGCTCGCGGCCGGCGCGGCCTGCGAGGAGCTGCTGCGCCGGATGGCGCCGCCCGAGGGGTACTCAGACGACGTGGCGCTCGTGGCCGTGCGGCCCGTGGGCACGACAGGGGCGGCCCATGTCGACGTGCGGCCGGCCCGGCTCGCCGAGGCCCGGGGCATCCGCCACCGGCTCCGCGCCTGGGCGGAGGGCCTCGGGCTCGACCACGACCGCGTCCACGACGTCCTGCTCGCGGTCGGGGAGGCCGTGACCAACGCGGTCGAGCACGGCAGCGACGGAGACCCGGGACGGACCGTGTCGCTCGAGGCCTTCGTCTCCGGGGGCGAGCTGACGGCGTCGGTCAGCGACTCCGGGCGCTGGGCGTCGGACTCGTCCGCGAGCCGGCGCGCCGAAGTGCGCGGGCACGGCCTGACGCTGATCCACGGCCTCGCCGACAGCGTCGCGGTGGCGCGAACGGTCGTCGGGACGCGCGTGACGATGACGTTCCGGCTCGCCCTCGACCACGCGATCTGAGCGCGTCAGTGCTCGTGCATGATGACGCCGCGGATGTTGCGCCCCTCGATGAGGTCGTCGACCGCGCGGTTGATGTCATCGATCTTGTAGCGGGCGGTGATGAGCTCGTCGAGCTTCAGGTGCCCGGCCCGGTACAGGTCGATCTCGCGCAGCACGTCGACCGCCGGGCTACCCATGCCGTAGAGGCAGCCCTGGATCCGCTTCTGGTAGCCGGCCAGCGTCAGCAGGCTCACGGGGATCCCGACGTGCGCCTTGACGCTCGCCATGCCCGTCACGACGACGGTGCCGCCCTTGGCCACCGCGTCGAACGCCTGGGCCACGTGCTCGCCAGTCACGACGTCGATCGTGACGATGGCGCTGTCGGCGCCCTGGCCGTCGGTGATCGACCGCGCGTACTCGGCCGCCTCGTCGATGTGGCCGAACGTCTTCGTGGCACCGAGCTTGGCGGCCATCTCGAGCTTGAACGGCAGCGGGTCGACCGCGATCACGGCTGACGCCCCGGCGAGGGCGGCGCCCTGGACGGCGTTGATGCCGACCCCGCCGACGCCCATGACGATGACGACGTCACCGGTGCGCACGTTGGCGGCGTTGACGGCCGACCCGAAGCCGGTGCCGACGCCGCAGCCGAGCAGGCACACGGTCTCGAGCGGGACATCGTCGGGCACCTTCACGAGCGACTGCTCCGGGACGGTGCTCCACGCCGAGAACGTCGAGATCAGCATGAACTGGCTGATGCCCTGGCCCTCGTAGTGCATCCGGTAGGTGCCGTCGAGCTGAGGCCCGAGCTGGAGCCTCCCCCCGCTCTGGCACAGGTTCTGGCGGCCCGTCGCGCAGTAGCGGCAGTGGCCGCAGCTCGGGATGAACGACGTGACCACGTGGTCGCCGGGCTTCAGCCGCGCCACGCCGGCGCCGACCTCCTCGACGATCCCCGCGCCCTCGTGCCCACCGCACATCGGCATGGCCGTGACCTGGTCGCCGATGTTGTAGTGCACGTCGCTGTGGCACAGGCCGGACGCGACCATGCGGACGAGGACCTCGTGGTCCTTGGGCGGGTCGACGTCGACGTCGCGGACCTCCCAACGCCCGGGTGACTCGAACAGCAGCGCGGCGCGTGACTTCATCTGGCCTCCCCCTCGGTTGCCGGAGGCTGCCATGCTACCCGCCCCCCAGGTTTGACGACGTCCGGGTACGGGAACGCCCAAGCGTCGATGGCGCTCAGGAGCGACGCGTCAGAAGATCAGCAGAAGAGCAAGCTCGACCTCACCAGCGAGCAGCTGCCCGCCGGCTGGCGGGCGTACGTCCGGGCCATCGGGCCGGGGCTGATCACGGGTGCGTCGGACGACGACCCGTCGGGCATCGGGACCTACTCACAGGCCGGTTCACAGTTCGGCTACCGCCTGCTGTGGACGTCGCTGCTCACGTTCCCGCTGATGGCGGCGGTCCAGGAGATCTGCGACCGCACGGCGCTGGCGACGGGCACCGGCCTTGGCGAGCTTGCGGCGAAGGCGTTCACCCGCTCGTGGCGGGCCATAGTCGGCGTCCTGCTCGTCGCGCTGCTCGTGGCGAACATGCTCAACATCTCGGCGGACGTCGTCGCCATCGGGTCGGGGATGCACCTGTTGCACGCCGGCCCGACCGTCGTCTGGTCGCTGCTCGCGGGAGCCCTGATCACGGTGGTCCTCCTGTCGGGCTCGTTCCCCTTCATCGCCCGCGTCTTCAAGGTCCTGTGCGCCGCGCTCCTCTCGTACATCGCCGTGTTGTTCATGGCTCACCCGCGCTGGCACGCCATCGTCCACAACACGTTCATGCCCCACGTGGAGATGAGCAAGGCCTACCTGGGCCTGCTCATCGCCGTGCTGGGCACCACCATCTCGCCGTACCTGTTCTTCTGGCAGTCGGCGCACCGGCTCGAGGAGATGCGCGACGAGCCCATCGGCGGGCGCCGGGCGGTGCCGTTGCGCCTGCGCCAACGAGACGAAGCGCAGCAGAAGGAGCGCATGAGCCGCCTCGACGTCTTCTCGGGGATGCTGTTCTCGAACGTCGTGATGTTCTCCGTGATCGCGGCGACGGCGGCCACGTTGGGCGCGCACGGCTCGCACACCATCTCGAGCGCGTCGGAGGCTGCGAACGCCCTGCGGCCCTTTGCCGGGCGTTTCGCGTCAGCGGTGTTCGCGCTCGGGTTCATCGGGTCGGGGATGCTTGCGGTACCCGTGCTCGCAGGCTCGGGGTCGGTCGGCATGGCGGGGCTGCTCGGGAAGCGGTGGGGGTTCTCGCAGTCGGTCCGCAAGGCGCCCGTGTTCTATGCGCTCGTGTTCCTCGGGACGGCCGGGGGCACGCTGCTCAGCGCCGCCCACGTGGATCCCATCAAGTTGTTGGTCTACGTCGCGATCGTCAACGGCGTCGCTGCTGCACCGTTCCTCATCCTGGTGATGGTCGTCGCCAACCGCAGGGAATTGATGGGCGAATACCGCAACGGCAGCCTGGCGAACGTGCTCGGCTGGGGTACCGCCGCGTTGATGACCGCCGCCGCGATCGCGTTGCTCGTCACTTCGCTCTGACCGCGATGGCACGACGGCGCGCCCGCCATCCGGGGCGGCGCGGCCGGCGGCAGCGCCGCGCTCAGGCGCGGCGGCCGAGGAACGCGGCGAGTCGGTCCGCGGGCGTCGCGTCTGCGGGCGGGTCCTGCTCGAGGCCGAACGGTGCCTTCCCGTCGGGCCCGCGGAACGACGGCTGGATGGCTCTCTTCGATGCGGCGAGGAGCGTCTCGGCGAGCGCTGGGTCGAGGTCGGTCACTTGCCCCGTCGCCCGGGCCAGGTCCCACCCGTGGGTAAAGGTGTCCGTCGCCGCGATCCCGACGAACGCCGCCCCCGGCATCTCCCCGAACGGCAGGTGCAGCATGCGTTCCATCGCACCGTCCTCCGAGAAGGCGGCGACCGCCGCGGTCGCGCCCTCGTCGAACGCGGCCAGGAAGTCGCCGTCAGAGAATGTGTGGGCGTCGCGGCCGATCGCATCCCCCTTGACCGCCGCCGCGAAGAAGTACTGGGCGCCCACGACGTGGTCGACAAGTTGGGCGACCGTCCATGACTCGCACGGCGTCGGCGAGTCGAGCTGGTCGCGCCGGACGCCTGCGAGGACGGCGCGGGTGCTGTTGATCGCCTGCTGGAGGGGTTGTGCGCTCATGGCGGGACCCTACACAACCTCGTCGTCGGCGTCCCCGGCCCGCCCGTGCTTCCAGTACCCGCGCACCCACGTCATCGGCCGGGCGATCCCGCGTTCCTCGAAGAGGTGGCGGCGCACGCGCTGTACCGCGGCGGCCTCGCCCGCCACCCAGACCCGGGTCGACGGGCCGATCGCGGCCGACCGGGCGGCGTCGACGATGGCCTCACCGGGCGTCGACGCGCCGAAGTGCCACTCGGCGTCGCGAGCGAGCGCGACGCGCGCCGCCGGCTCGGCCGCCTCGACGTGCACCGACGTCTGCGCGCGCGGCGGGAGCGACTCGAGCAGCTGGCCGATCGCCGGGACGGCGCTCTCGTCGCCGGCGATGAGGAAGTCCGGGGCGTCGGGCACCTCGTAGCCGCGCCCAGGGCCCGACAGCGCCGCCCACTGCCCGGGCGCGGCGGCATCGGCGGCCCACGACGACACCGCACCGCGCCCGTGGTCGACGATCTCCACCTCGAGCGTGCGCCCCGTCGGCCGCAGCGGGGTGAGCGTGCGGATGGGCGGGCGGGTGCCGTCCGTGAGCAGGTACTCGTTGCCATTCCACTCGGGGAGGTGGGGCTCGCCGGGCCCTCCGACGAGGAGGCGCAGGCTGGCGGCCGGCGCCACGCCCTCGTAGTGCGCGAGGTCACCGGTGAACACGATGCGCACCAGGCGCGGGTTCACCCGCACGACGTCGGCGACGGTCACGAGCTGCAAGGGGGGCGGTGGGCGGCGGGTGCGCATCCAACCCTCATTGTGGCTTCACAGAACGCTCACAACCGCGGACGACCATACGACCGTCACATCCCGCCCCATGGAAGGGAGCCAACGCCATGTTCATCCGCAAGCTCGCCGCCGGTACCGCACTCCTCGGGGCGCTGACCCTCGGGCCCGTCGCCATCGCCGGCGCCGACACCCCCCAACCGGCGCCGACCGTCACCGCCAAGTGCACGGCGGCACGGGACCTGCTCGCCAAGGCCCACCAGCGCGAGGACGCCGTCACCGGCCGCATCAGCGCCGTCGAGGCCCGCATCGCCGAGCTCGAGCAGCGCGGCAAGACCGCGCGCGCCGCAGTGCTGCAGAAGCGGCTCGACGCCGTGAAGGACCGGCTGACGAAGGTCGAGGCCCGCGTGGCGAAGCTCGAAGCCCGCATCGACGCCAAGTGCGGCGGCGCCGCCCAGCCGACCGTGTCGTGAGCCAGCCGCAGTCGTCGGTCAGGCCAGCCGGACGGGCACGGTGCGCGGGCCGCGCACCTGCCCTGCCGACCACCTGACCGCGGCCGGGTCGTCCAGCGTGAACTCGGGGTAGCGGGCCATCCACTCCTCGAGCGCGACGCGCAGCTCCATCCGCGCCAGGTTGGACCCGATGCAGCGGTGGATCCCGAGGCCGAAGGCGGCGTGGCGGTTGACCTCCCGGTCGATCACCACCCGCCCGGCATCGGGGAACACGGCCGGGTCGCGGTTGGCGGCAGGGAACGGCAGCAGCACCCAGTCGCCAGTGCGCAGCTGGCAGCCGTCGAGTTCGACGTCGTGGCTCACCATGCGCGCCATGGTGACGGGGGCGTAGGCCCGCAGCAGCTCCTCGACGGCAAACGGCATCAGCGCCGGGTCCGCAGCCAGCCGGCGGCGGTCCTCCTCGTGCTGCGCCAGGTGCCACAGGGATGCACCGATCGCCGACCACGTCGTGTCGATGCCCGCGATCATCAGCAGCACCATCGTGCCGCGCACGTGGTGCGGCTCCAGGCGACGGCCGCCGAGCTCGGCCTCGAGCAGGAACGACGTCAGGTCGTCGCGGGGCTCGGCGATGTGCTCCTCGATGCGGGCCTGGATGTACGCGTCGATCTCGCCCGCCTGGAACTGTGCCAGGCGTTCCTCCGGCGACTGCCCGACGTCCTCGAGCACCATGTGGATGAACCGGCGGAAGATGTCGGCGTCCTCCTGTGGGAACCCCAGCATCTGCACGATCACCTTGAGGGGGATGTGCTGGGCGTAGTCGGCCGCGGCGTCGACGACGGCGCGCCCGTCCATGGCGTCGAGCAGCTCACGGCACAGCGCACGCGTGAAGTGCTCGTAGCCGGCAACCGCCTTGGGCGAGAAGGCCGGGAGCAGGAGGCGGCGCGCCTCGCCGTGGAACGGCGGGTCCGACGTGATCGGCGGGGCCACGCCGATCGGTGCCGGGGGCACGGCGTCGGTCGGCCGGAGCTCGCTGACGACGACCGTGCGCGACGTGAAGTGCTCGGTGTCGTACGCGACGGCCGACACGTGCTCGTGCGTGAGCGGCAGCCACACCCCGCCGTAGCGATCGGAGTGGGCGACGGGGCACCGGGCGCGCAGGTCGTCCCAGATGGGGTAGGGGTCGGCGACCCACACCGGGTCGGTGTGGTCGAAGTCCGTGGCCCAGTCGCGGACGGGAGGGCGTGCGCTCATTCCTCGACCGAGATGGCGAACTCGGGGCAGTTGGCCACGGCCAGGCGGGCCGCCTCCTCCATGCCGGCGGGGACGGTGCCGTCGCCGGCTTCGGTGGCGTTGCCCAGGTCGTCGACCACGAACAGCTGCGGCGCGAGGGCGTAACAACGGTTGTGCCCCTGGCACCGCTCAGGGTCGACGTGAACCCGCACCGGCCCACCACCGTAGACGGAGTCGGAATGCGCCGCGAATGGGTAGCACACTGAGCCGTGGCCCTCGGTGACAACAGGGACCTCGAACCGCTCGATCCCCTCGACCCCATGCTCGCCGAGCCCGAGGCGTTCGCGCCCCTCCGCGAGGAACGGCCGCCCGAACCGCCCTCCGAACCGCCTTCCCGCCCGCGCCGGGTGCGGCTGCGCCGCCGCCTGGTGCTGGCGGTCGTCATCGTGGCGGTGCTGGCCGGCGCAGCCGCGCTGACGCAGACCCTCCTCGACCGCCGGGCGGCGCGCCACGCCGCGGCGACGTTCTCGTCGTTCCAGGTCGACGACTACGTCCTGTCGCAGCAGACCGCTGCCGTCAACGGCCGCATGGTGCCCGACGACCAACCGAAGGTCGACCTGGTCCTCGCGCGCGCCGAGCGCGATGCGATCGCCGAGGACACGCGCGCCCTCGCCGGGCTGCGCGCGCCCTTCTGGCTCGACGGCGCGACCCGCCGCCTGGTGGGCTCCGTCCGCGCCGCGCTCACGGCCCGCATCACCGACCTGCACGCCCTCGTCGCCTGGCGCAACCGCCCCCCGACGGTACGCGGCCGCCAGCCGCCCGACCCGAGCACCGCGTCGAAGACCCTGCTCGACCGGGCCACCGCGCTCGCCGCACCACAGATCACGCGGCTCCCGCCGCTGCCCAAAGCCGGCCCGGCCCAGACCATGCTCGCCGCGCTCAAGCTCAGCAACTACACGGACATGCCGACCGGCTCGACGCTCGCTGTCGCCGATGCGGGTGGTGTCGCACGCGTCGACGTCGACGCGTCGTCGGCCGTCAACCTCAACCTCGCCGGCACCGCGCAGGCCGTCGTCGGCCGCAACGGCTACGTCGCCGTGATCACGCGCAGCGGCATCGCGCTCGCGAAGGCGCCCGTCGGCGACGCCGAGCAGACGTGGCTCGGGCCCGCGCAGGAACTGCTGCCCGCCGCGCAGCCCTACGCCGTCTGGCTCGTGAGCTCGGTGCGCGAGCGGCGCTTCTCGCCCGAGACCACGCTCGTCGCCGAGGTCGACGGCACGGGCCAGCGCATCCTCGGCCCGGTCGCCATCCCGGCCGGCCAGTACATCACGGGTGGCGTCACCGAGAACGGCCTCGTCCTCGCCGGCAGCGGGCAGGGCCTCACCGTGTGGGACGCGCGCACGGGCCACGAGCAGGTGGTCACCCCGCCCGGCGCGACGCTCCTTGCCGCTGCGCCCGGGTTCGTCGCGTGGCAGGGCGATACCGAAGGCGTGGTCGACGTCACCGACACGCGCACGGGCGCAACACGGTCGGTCGCGCTTCCTGAGGGGAACATGATCGTGGCCGATCTTGACGTGTCGTCCACCACGTGCGCGTTCTCGCCCGACGCGTCGGAGTTGGCATGCCCGATCCTCGACCTGCGTAGCTCCCCCCACGGGCCCGACCCCCTCGCGCCCTACCGGCTCGGCATCATCGACCTCGACGCTGGCAGCGTCCGTGCCCTCGACGGCGCGGCGAGCACGGGCGACGCCCACCCGATCGTGTGGTCACCCGACGGGTCGCGGATCTGGAGCGTCGTGGCGACCGAGGACGGTTCGCTGCTCGCCACCTGGGGCGCCGGCGAGCGGGCGGCCAGCGAGGTGCGCTACCGCGTCGGGAACTGGCTCGTCGGGGTGGCCGTGCTCGAGCAGCGGCCCACGATCTCGCCCTGACGGGAGCGGCTGGCCGTAGACGAGCAGGGTCATGGCCGCACCGGTCATCGCCGTCCAGACGATGGCGCCGCCCCACACCTCGGCCTTGAAGCCGAGCCCGTGGTCGTGCAGGGCGATGCCGCCGACGACGCAGCACCAGAACGCGAGCGGGGCTGATGCCGACCACACCCGGAGGCGTGCCAGCTCAGACGACGCGGGGCGCAGCCACCGCGTGACGCCCGCTGCGGCGACGGCGCCGACGACGCCGAGGACGGCGAGGCCGGCGTCGTCGAAGCCGCGCAGGCCCTGCATCAAGACGCATTGCGACCCGATCAGCACGGCGACGGCGCCGGGCTCGAGCCGCCACCGTCGCGTCACCACGACGAGCGGGCCGAACAGGAACACCGTCGTCAAGACGAACGCGGCGACCACGTGCTCCGTCGATCGGTCAGCGAGGGCCTGGAGTCCCGTCCCGGTGATGAAGCGCCCGACCTGTTTGCTGATCAGGTCCTCGCGCAGGGGGCTGAAGTTCTGCAGGATGAACGCGGTCAGGTCGGCCGTGAGGGCCAGCGACAGCAGGGCGGCGGGCCCGGGGCGCCGCTGCGCCGGGTCGGCCCACCGCGACCGCAGCGGGGCGCTGACGGCGAGGAAGGCGCCGAGGAACAGGCCGAGGTGGGTCGGGCTCAACAGCGCCGCTTCGTTGCGCTCGATGCCGAAGGCGGTGTGCCATGCCGCGTCGCCCGCGCCGGAGATGTGGAACACGGCGAGCCCGACGACGGCGCCGCGGTACCCCGCGGGGACGGCGGCCCACCAGCTCCCGCCCGGTGCGCGGCGGCGGTGCACCGACCAGACCACCCACGCCGACATGACGAGGAAGCCCGAGTAGAACACCGCGTGCCACGGCGTGATGAACGTCTCCAGCCGCGGGCGGGTGTTGTGCGCCCACCCGTCAAGGAACAGGCCCGTGATCAACCACAGCCCGAGCACGCCCGTCACGAGGTCTTCCCGCTCGCTCATCGCCATGCGGCCATGATGCGGGGCGCCGCCCGCCCCGTCGTCCGCCGCGCGGGCTAGTGCGCGGGGCGGACGACCCCGGTCTCGTAGGCGAAGATCACCGCGTGCACCCGGTCGCGGAGGCCGAGCTTCATCAGCACGTGGGCGACGTGCGTCTTCACCGTCGCCTCGCCCACCGCCATCTCGGTGGCGATCTCGGCGTTGGACAGCCCGCGTGCCAGCAGCTCGAGCACGTCGCGCTCGCGCGCCGTGAGGAGCGGCAGCTCCGGTGGCGCGCCACTGGCGCTCCGCGCGAACTCCTCGATGAGCCGCCGCGTCACGGATGGGGCGAGCAGCGCCTCGCCGGCGGCGACGACCTCGATGGCGTGCACCAGCTCCTCCGTACGGGCGTCCTTCAGCAAGAAGCCGCTCGCGCCGGCCCGGAGCGCGCCGAACACGTACTCGTCGAGGCCGAAGGTGGTGAGCACGAGCACGGCGGGGCGTACCTTGCCCCCCGCGAGGATCCGCCTCGTCGCCTCGATGCCGTCGAGGACGGGCATGCGCACGTCCATCATGACGACGTCGGGGTCGAGCTCGCGCGCCGCGTCCACCGCCTGCGCACCGTCGGCCGCCGTCCCGACGACGTGGAGACCGGGCTGGGCCTCGAGCACCAGGCGGAAGCCGTCGCGGACGAGGGGCTGGTCGTCGACGACCAGCACGCCGATGGTCACGATGCCGGCACCCACGCCGAGACGGCGAAGCCCTCGCCGGGGCGCGACCCGGCCGAGAAGCGCCCGCCGACGAGGGCGACGCGTTCCTGCATGCCCCGCAGGCCGAGCCCACCGCCGTCGTCGGGACGGGGCAGCGCGGCGCCGTCGTCGTGCACGTTGAGCGCCAGCCCGTCACCTCCCCAGTCGAGGTGCACGCGCACCCGGGCGCCGGGTGCGTGCTTGAGCGCGTTGGTCAGCGACTCCTGCACGATGCGGTAGCACGTCAGGTCGACCGCCGCCGGCAGTGGGCGCGCCTCGCCGCAGACGTCGAGGGTGACGTCGAGGCCGGCGTCGCGCACGGCGGCGAGCAGCCGGTCGAGGTCGGCGAGCCCCGGCTGGGGCGCCAGCCCCGAGCCTTCGTGGCCCCGCAGCACGCCGAGCAGCTGGCGCATCTCGGCCAGCGCCTCGCGCGCCGTCGCGTTGACGGCGGACACGGCGCGCTGGGCGCCGTCGTGGTCGGTCCCCAGCAGCGCGCCGGCCGCCTGCGACTGGACGGCGATGACGCTCAGGTGGTGGGCGACGAGGTCGTGCAGCTCCCTCGCGATCCGGGCCCGCTCGTCGAGCGCGGCGGCGGCCTGGGCCTCGTGGACGTAGGCGCGGCGGGTGCGCGTGCTGTCGCCGAGCACCCACGCCGCGGCCAGGAGGGTGCCGTTGAGGGCGACCTGTACGGCGACGTCCTCCGGGCTCCTCGACGCCATGCTGATGGCGAGCCCCGCCGCGGCCACCCCCGGCGTGATGCGCCGCCACAGGCCCTCGGCCAGGTTGGCGACCGTGTACAGGGCGACGAGGACGCCGAGGGGCTGGGGCGCGTTCTGGTAGGGGACGACGTCGTACGCGACGCGCGCCGCGCCGACGACGAAGCCGACAGGTATGGGGAAGCGGCGGCGCGCCACCAGGGGCACGCTCTGGAGCGCGACAAGCGTGACCGCACCGGCGCCCGTCGTGCGCTGCGACGCCAGCCACCCGATGTCGATCGCCGTGAGGGTGAGCGCGAGGAGCGCGTCGGCGAGGAGCGGGCGGCGGCGGAGCTCACGGGCGAGGGCACGCGGCGGGTCCACTCAGCGCGACGGTACCGATGCCGGCACCGCCTGTCCTCATCCTGCGGGCGTCACCCGCGCGGGTGAGCTCAGGTCGAGCCCGGTGCCCCGAACTGGCCGTCGACGACCTTCGAGGGTTGCACGAAGGCGAACGCCGACGCGTCCTCGTTGGGCGAGTGCGACGTGGTGGTGAAGTTGTACTTGGCGAAGATGGCGGTGGGCGCGTCGACGCCGGCCTCAATGGCCTTGGCGATGGCGGCCGCGTCGGTCGTCGTCCCCGCCTTCGTGGCGCCGGCGGCGGCGAGGACCACGGCGTCGTACATGTAGGCGAGGATCAGCGGCGCCGGGATCGGGCCCTGCGCCTTCATGCCCTGCACCATGGCCGTCAGCGGTGCGGGCGCGTTCGCCTGGTAGACGGTGCTCTGGAACACCTCGCACTTCAGGTTGGCCTCGGTCGGGGCACCGAGCTGGCCCGACGGCGGCGGCGAGGTGATGACCGGCGAAACCATGACGGAGTCGTCGCCGAGCACCGGCACGTTCCACCCGAGCTTCTGCAGCCCCTGCAGGACGTAGCCAGCCGGCGGGCCGTAGGCCTGGAGGAGGAGGTAGCTCGGGTGCCCCGCCTCGAGGGCCTCGAGCTGCGGCGTCATGTCGAGCGCGGTCAGCTCGAACTGCTGGGTGCCCGTGACCTTGACGCCCGCGTCCTGGCACGCCTTCGCCATCGCCGGGCCCAGGGCGTCGCCGTACGCGTCGTTGCCGTGGAGGATGCCGACGCTCGACCCACCGTGCGACTTGACGTACGGGCAGAACGCCGAGGCGTAGTTGGCGGTCGACGGCGAGAGGTCGAAGTTGTACGGGAACTTGGCCGGGTCGCCGGACGAGCTGGTCGGCGCCTGGTTGAACGACAGGATCTTGTTCTGGGCGAGGATGGGGAGCTCGGCGGCCGCCTCGGTGGAGGCGTCGGCCTGGAGGAACACGGCCGGCTTGCTCCCCGAGTTGATGGCGCTCTCGAGCTTGGTGACGGCCGTCGTCGGGTTGCCGGCGTCGTCGACGACGGTGAGCTCGACGGGGTGGCCGAGGACGCCGCCGTGGGAGTTGACGTAGCTCACCGCCGCCTTGGCGGCCGCCACGGCGGTCTGGGCGTTGGGCTGGAGAGGGGCGAAGCTGAGCGGCGCCTCCTCGAGGAGCCGCAGGGGCGTCGCGCTCGTCGCCCCGCCCGCTGCCGTGCCCCCCGCTGCCGTGCCCCCCGCCGGGGCGGTGGTGGGTGTGGTGCCTCCGGGGGTGTTGACGTGCGACGACTTGCTGCTGCTGCACGCGGCAGCCAGGAGCGCGGCGACGCCGACCGCCGCAAGGACGCGTGACCGCATCTGGGCCTCCATTCGTGTGACTCGCGCCCTCACTTCCCGACGGAACAGTGTCCGTAAACACCGGCCGGGTAAGAGAACCGCCGTGACGCTGCTGTGGTCGGCACTCTCGGTCGGCGCCATCTACGCCCTGGTCGCCGTCGGGTACAACATCGTCTTCATCTCGTCGGGGGCGTTCAACTTCGCCCAGGCGCAGTTGGTGATGCTCGGGGCGTTCGTCGCCTACTGGGGCCTCACGACGCTGCGCGCCCCCGTCGTGGTGGTGTTCCTGCTTGCCGGGGCCCTCGTCGCCGCCGCGGCCGCGCTGGAGGAGCGGGTCGCCATCCGGCCCACCCGCGACATCGAGGCGCAGCTGGTTACGACGGTCGGCGTGGCGACCCTTATCGAAGGCGCGACGCAGCTGATCTGGGGCGCCCAGCCGCTGCAGGTACCGTTCTTCGGGCCGACGGGGGTCGCGAGGGTGCTCGGGGGCCGCGTGTTCCCCGTCGACCTGGTGTTGATCGCCGTGGCGATCGTCGTGGCCCTCGGCCTCGCCGCGCTGAGCCGCACCACGCTGCTCGGCCTCGCCCTCCTCGCCATCTCCGAAGACCGCGAAGCGGCCGAGGTGCGGGGGATCAACGTGCGCCTGCTGGCGCTGGCCACGTTCGCGTTCTCCGGCCTGGTCGCCGGGCTCCTCGGCCCCGTGATCGGGCCCAAGACCTTCGCCGTGGCGACCCTGGGGTCGGCGCTGGCCCTGAAGGGCTTCGTCGCCCTCGCCATGGGCGGGTTCGGCAGCATGACCGGCGGCCTGCTCGGCGGGCTGGCCGTCGGCGTCATCGAGTCGTTCACCGCCCGCTACATCGGCGAGGCCTACAGCAACACGATGGTGTTCGCCGCCCTCCTGCTCGTGCTGCTGGTGCGGCCGGCCGGGCTGTTCGGCCGCTCGCGCGAGCGGGTGGTGTGAGGGTGGCGACCGTCCGGTCCCGCGAGCAGCGCTCGCCCGCGCACGCACCGCCGCCCGCTCGTCGCCGCGTCCCGCCGCTGCGGCTGCTCCCGCTCGCTGCCGCCGCGGTCGTCGTCGCCGGCCCGGCGATCGGCTTCCCGGTCAACGACCAGCGCCAGATCGTGCTCGTCACGATCCTCGCCCTCACCGTAAGCGGCCTCAACCTGAGCTTCGGGTTCGCCGGTGAGCTCGCCCTCGGCCAGGTGGCCGTCTACGCCACGGGCGCGTACCTGAGCGGGTACCTCGGCGCCCACGGCCACACCGACCTCGCGTTGCAGCTCGCAGTCTCGGCCCTCGCCGCCGTCGTCGTCGGGATCGTCACGGGCATCCCGGGGCTGCGCCTCGGCAGCTGGTCGCTGGCCATGACGTCGTTCTTCCTCGTGCTGCTCGTGCCCGACGTCCTCAACATGCTGCAGGGGTCGACGGGCGGGTCGCTCGGGCTGACCGGGATCGCGCCGGCGACGTTCGCCGGCTCGGCGCTGACCACGCGCGCCTTCTACGTGGCCGTGACCGTGACGGGCGCGCTGTGGCTGCTCGCCCTGCGCAACCTGGTGACATCTCGGCACGGCACGGCGTTCCGTGTGCTGCGCCAGAGCCCGGTCCTCGCCGCGTCGACGGGCATCCCCGTCTACCGCATGAAGCTCACCGCGTACGCGCTCGGGTCGATCCCCGCAGGGTTGGCGGGGTGCCTGTTCGCCAACCTCGACCACTACCTCTCACCGACGACGTTCGGCTTCGACCTCGCCATCTCGATCCTTGCCGCGTCGATCCTCGGCGGCCCGCTCAGCGTGTACGGGGCGGTGGTCGGCGCCACGATCATGCAGCTCGGCCCGCTCGAGTCGACATCGTTCCAGCAGTACTCGCTGGTGGTGTTCGGCGGGTTCCTGCTCGTCGGCGGCGTCGTGCTGTCGGGCGGGCTCGCCGGGCTGCTGCACGCCGGGTGGCGCCGCTGGGGACCGAGCCAGGCGCCGCCCGAGCGGCGCGGCGACGCCGCCCTGGGCGCGTTCCCCGGCACCGCGCTCGCCGCCCATGGGGTGTCCAAGCGCTTCGGCGGGATGCAGGCGCTCCGCGACGTCAACCTGGTGGCGCTTCCAGGGAGGGTGACGGCCCTCATCGGCCCCAACGGCTCGGGCAAGACGACGCTGCTCAACGTCATTTCCGGCTTCTACCGGCGGGACGAGGGCACGGTCACGCTGGGCGACGACGTGCTCCCGACGGCGGCACACCGCGTGGCGCGCGCCGGCGTAGCGCGGACCTTCCAGACGCCGTCGATCCCGAAGGGGATCAGCGCGCTCGAGGCCGTCCGCGCCGGGAGGTACGCGGTGGAGCGGTCGTCGATGGCGGCGGCGGTACTGCGCCTGCCCCGCTTCCGGCGGGTCAGCAGGGCCGACACCGCCGAGGCCGAGCGGGTGCTCGAGCTGATGGGGCTGCTGCACCTGGCGCACGAAGAGGCGGTCGCGCTCCCGCTCGGCACCCGGCGGTTGCTCGAGGTGGCGCGGGCGCTCATCAGCCGGCCGCGCGTGCTACTGCTGGACGAGGCCGCGTCGGGCCTCGACGAGGACGAGGTCGAACGACTGGCCGCACTGCTCCGCGCCGTGCGCGACGCGGGCGCCACGGTGGTGCTGGTCGAGCACAACTTCCGCCTCGTGCTGTCGCTCGCCGATGAGGTGTACGTGCTCGCGCAGGGCGAGATCATCGCCCACGGCGCGCCCGGTGAGATCGAGCACGACCCGAGCGTGCTGCGCGAGTACCTCGGGGTGGCACCGGCATGAGCGTTCCCGTGGGCGCCGACCGTCCGGAGGGCAGCGCGCCGGGCGCGGGCGACCGCTCGGCTGGCGCCAGCGTGCTCTCGGTGCGCCATATCGCCGCCGGCTACGGCGACCTGCGGGTGGTGTGGGACGTGTCGTTCGACGTGCACGCGGGCCGGGTCACGTCGGTGCTCGGCCGCAACGGCGCGGGCAAGACGACGACGCTGCGCACGGTGGCGGGCCTCAACCGGGCCATGGCCGGCACGATCCTGCTCGACGACGAGCCCGTGACCGAGGTGCGGGCGTTCCGGCGCACCCGCCGCGGCATCGGCTTCGTGCAGGAGAACAAGCGGGTGTTCCGCCGCCGGACCGTGGAGGACAACCTCCTCCTCGGCGGCTACAGCACGGGCCTCGGGCGGGCGCGGCTGCGGGCCGCGGCGGGGGAGGTGTACGACCTGTTCCCCGTGCTGCGCGACCGTGCCCGGGCCGCCGCGGGGGAGCTCTCGGGCGGCCAGCAGCAGATGCTCGCCATCGGCCAGGCGTTGATGGGCAGGCCGCGCCTGTTGATGCTCGACGAGCCGTCGGCGGGCCTGGCGCCGTCCGTCGTCAGCGAGGTGATGGAGGCGGTGCAGCGGCTGAAGGCCTCCGGCCTCGGCATCCTGCTCGTCGAGCAGGCGGTGGAGGCGGCGATGTCGGTGTCGGACCACGTCGTCGTCCTCGACATCGGGCGGGTCGTGCTGTCGGGCGCGGCGGCCGATATCGACGACCTCACCGTGATCAGGGACGCCTACTTCGGGCGCCCACCCGCCGCGACATGATGTCGCCGTGGACCTCGAGCGCGCCGACCTGTTGGAGACCCTGGCGAAGCACCGCGACCTGCTGCGGCGCACCGCCCGCCGGCTGACCGACGAGCAGGCGGCGATGCGCACGACGGTGAGCGAGCTCTCTGTCGGCGGGATCATCAAGCACGTGACGGCGACGGAGCGCCGCTGGGCCGACTTCATCGAACAGGGGCCGGCCGCGTTCGCTCCGGTCGACGAGGCCACCGCAGGAGTGCAGGCGAGCACGTTCAGCGTGGACCGCCCGTTGGCGGAGCTGATGGACGACTACGACGCGGCGGCGAAGCGCTCCGACGACCTGGTGGCGTCGCTCCCGTCGCTCGACGCGTCGCACCCGCTGCCGGAGGCGCCGTGGTTCGCGCCGGGGGCACGGTGGTCGGCGCGGCGCGTGTTCCTCCACCTCATCGCCGAGACCGCGCAGCACGCCGGCCACGCCGACATCATCCGCGAGGCGCTCGACGGCAGGAAATCGATGGGGTAGCGGTTGCGGGCGCGCGCTCGCGCGTCACCTGGGTGCGCCCGCCTCCGCCAGACGCCACCGCCACACCCGCCTCCGCCCCGCCCCACGTCGTGGCGCGAATTTCGCGCCACACGGCAGAAAACTCGCGAAATCCAGCCCGAACGCGCGAAAGACTTGCCGCATGGCGCGAATTTCGCGCCATGGTCACCCGGTCGGGCCCGCCCGAGCGACGCAGACGCTGGGTCGACGTCACGACAGGGTCATGCCGCTCAGCCCCAGCTTCATCGGGTCGGCGATGGCGTGGATGTCGGAGATCTTCCCGTCGCGCACCGAGAACCACAGCACGGCGACGAGCTCTCCGTTGCGGAACGCGAGCGCGCCCGGGTCGCCGTTGACCGGCTGCGTCACAAGCGTGACCTCCGACGCCGGGCCGAAGAACATCAGTGCGTTGCGCGCCACCGACTGGCTGCCGCTGACCACGGCGCGCCCGAACGTGGGCCCGAGGTCGGCGTCGCCGCCCACGTCCGGGTCGAGGAGGCGCAGCAGCCGGTCGAGGTCGCCACCCGCGCACGCGGCGATGAACTCGGTGACCACCTGGTGGTGCTCCTGCGCCCCCGGCGCGAACCGCCCGGGGCCGGTCTGCGACTCGATCCGCCGGCGCGCCCTGCTGGCGACCTGGCGGCACGCCGCCGGGCTGCGCCCGACGATCGGCGCGATGGCCTCGAAGGAGAACCGGAACACGTCATGCAGCACGAACACGGCGCGCTCTGCCGGGCTCAGCGCCTCGAGGACGACGAGGAGGGCGAGGCGGACGTTGTCGTCGAGCGTCACCCGGTCGGCCGGGTCCGGGGCACGAGGCCCCGACGGGCGGGCCATCGCGTCGTCCACTGACGCCACCGCCGTCTCGCGACGGTGCTTCGCGGACCGCAGCTGGTCGAGGCACAACCGGCTCACCACGACGATGAGCCACCCGCGCACGTCCTCGATCGTGGCGATGTCGGCGCGCACCAGCCGGGAGAACGCCTCCTGCACCACGTCTTCCGCGTCCTGGATGCTCCCGAGCATCCGGAACGCCAGGTCGACGAGGTAGGGATGGTGCTCCCGCCAGATGTCGTCCACGGTCATGTTCTCAGGACGGGATAGCGCGCCGGAATGTGACACGTCACAGCTGGCGCGGCTGCCCCGTCCTTTTGTGCATGAACGACACCGCAATCGACGTGCACCATCTCCGCAAGGTCTACCCCGGCGGCGTCGAAGCCGTCGCCGGCATCGACTTCGACGTCGCCGCCGGTGAGGTCTTCGGCCTCCTCGGGCCAAACGGCGCCGGCAAGTCGACGACGATCGGCATGCTCACGACGACGGTGGCCCCGACGTCGGGTCGGGCGCGTGTGGCCGGGTTCGACGTGGCGAGGCAGCCGCTGGAGGCCCGGCGGGCGAGCGCCGTCGTGTTCCAGGAGCCGGTCGTGGACCGGGAGCTGACGGGCGCACGCAACCTCGAGGTCCACGCCCGTCTCTGGGGCATCGGCGCGACCGAGGCAAGGGCGCGCGGGCGCGAGCTGGCGCAGCAGTTCGGGCTCGGCGAGATCGTGGGGCGGCCCGTCGCCACCTACTCCGGCGGGCAGCGGCGCCGCCTCGAGATCGCCCGGTCCCTGCTGTCGCGGCCCCGCGTGCTCTTCCTCGATGAGCCGACGGTCGGGCTCGACCCGCGCATCCGCTTCGAGCTGCTCGACGTGATCGCCGGGCTGCGGGCGCGCGAGGAGATGACGATCGTGCTCACGACGCACTACCTCGACGAGGCGGAGCGGCTGTGCGACCGCATCGCCGTCGTCCACGCCGGCCGCATCGTCGCCCTCGACACGCCGCGGGCGCTGCTCGCCACGCTGGGCACCGAGCTCGTCGAGCTGCGCGTCGACGGCGACCCGGCCGCCGTCCTGTCGTTCCTGCAGGCCCACGGTGCCGCCGGCCGCGACGCATTCGCCGTGGGTGCCACGATCACGGTCCCGCTCGGCGGCCGCTCGGCGCGTGACGTCATCGAGACCGCGGCCGACTTCGGCGCGCCGCTCGCCCAGACCACCACCCGCCCCCCGACCCTCGACGACGTCTACCTGCGGCTGACCGGCGATCGCCTGGCCGCTTGACCAATAGCCGCCTGACCAACAAGGAGCCGACCATGACCACCATCACCGTTGCCCCCGCGCCCCTCGGGGAAGCGGCCGTGACCGCCCCGGCCCGAGGAGGCCGCTTCTCCGCCTACACGACGCTCGCCCGCCGCAGGTTCGCCCTGAGCGCCCGCACGCCGCGCGAGGTCATCGTCCCGCTGCTCACGCCCGTCCTGTTCGCCAACGTCATCGCCCCCGCGCTGGCCAAGTCGGTGCATTCGCCCGGCGTCGACTACGTCAGCTACGTCGCTGTCGGCACCATCGGGCTGCTCGTGCCCCTGTCGTGCGTGCTCGGCGGCGTCGGCATGATCGTCGACCGCGAGAGCGGCGCTCAGCGCGACCTGCTCGCTGCCCCCGTGCCCCGCGCGCTGATGGTGCTCGGGAACCTCACGGTGTCGGTGGCCCTGAGCGCCTTCCAGGTCATCGTGCTCATCGCCGCCGCGGTGGCACGGGGGGCGACGTTCGCGACCGCGGTCTCGGGGATCGCCTGGGCGGCAGGCGCGGCGCTCGGCATCGCCGTCGCCATGCACGCCGTGGCCGAGGTCCTCGCCGCACGGATCGCCAAGCAGGAGGAGTACGTGGGCACGGCGCCGCCCGTCGCGCTCGTGCCGTGGTTCTTCGCCGGCAGCTTCTTCCGCATCACTGCCATGCCGCGCGCGCTGGCATGGTTCGCGCGCATGCTGCCGCTCACGCATGCGCTGGCGCTGCTGCGCTACGGGCTCGTCGACCACACGGGGAAGGGCCTGAAGGACATCTGGGGCATGACCAACACCACGGCCATGGCGGCGTTGAGCCTGGCGGTCGTCGCCGCCTTCGCCATCGGCATGCTGCTGCTCTCGGTAAGGGTGTTCACGCGCGCCGCCATCCGGTGACGGGCGCGCCGCGCATCAGCTGCCGGACCCGCTCCTGATGGTGACGCTCTTCAGGCCCATGGTCACGAAGACGGCGGCGACGAGCGCCAGCCCGGCGAGCACGGCGAGCGCTACGTACGGCGCGGCGCCGTGCCTCCCGGCGGCCGCAAGGCCGATGATCCCGCCGATCGCCGCAAGCAGGGCGAAGGCGCAGACTCCGGCCAAGGCGAGCCGGCTCGTCGACCCGAGCATCACCGGATCGGTGAGCGTGCCGTCGGGCAGGCCCCATCGGGTCTGCACCCCCGGGCCACCCCCGCCGTCGCCGGTCGCCGGCCAGTCGGCGCGGCTGAGCTCCCCGGTCACGACGCCGATCCCGCGGTCGCTGGCGGCGCGCACCCATTCGGGGGCGTCCGCGGCCGCCTCACGCGATGGCGGGCCGGCGACGGTGATCGTCATTGTCTGATCGAGCAGCGTCTTGAACCGCTCCACGGGCTCGGTCGCCCGCCACTCGCCCTTCGACACCCAACTGGTCATGGCGCTGCTCCTCGGTCGGGCCCGGGCCGTCCGGGCCCTGCGGTCGGGCTTTTACCCGCGGCCGGCGGGCCCGCATGCCGGCCCGCGCCGCGCCCCCAGCGCCGGTGGCAGGATGGGGCCGGGCGAAAGGAGGGGCCATGGCACGCGACGGTGGTGCTGACGATGCCCTGGCGGTGGTCGAGCGGTTCGGAGCCGCGTGGGCGGCCCACGACCTCGAGGCCGCGCTCGCCATGTTGACGCCCGATTGCGTGTTCGACGCGACTGGGCCGGCGCCGGACGGCATGGCGTCCACAGGTCCCGACGAGATCAGGGCCGCGTGGAAGGCGATCTTCGACGACACGAACGCGGTGTTCGAAGCGGAAGAGACCTTCGCCGCCGGTGACCGCGTGGTGCAGCGCTGGCGCTACGACTGGGGGAGCGGGCACGTGCGGGGCGTGGACCTGTTCCGCGTGCGCGACGGCAAGGTGTGCGAGAAGTTCTCGTACGTGAAGGGGTGACGATGGGCGACATCGCAGCGCTGCACCGGCAGGCACTCGAGGCGACGGCGAAGGTCGTTGCCGGCATCGGCGACGACGACTGGGGAGCGCCGACCCCGTGCGCGGAGTGGGACGTGCGCGCGCTGCTCAACCACATCGTCTCCGGCAACTGGTGGGCGGCAGCGCTCGCCGGCGGCGCCACGATCGAGGCGGTCGGGAGCAGGCTCGACGGCGACCTGCTCGGCGCCGACCCGTTGCGTGCCTACCAGCGGTCGGCGGAGGCGGCGGCCGCGGCGTTCGACGCGCCGGGCGCGCTCGCTGCACCCTGCGCCGTGTCCTACGGCCCCGTGAGCGGCGAGGTGTACGCCGGGCACCGGTTCGTCGACGTGCTCGTCCACGGGTGGGACCTGGCCACGGCCACAGGGCAGGACGCGACCATCGACCCGGCTTTGGCGGAGGCGTGCTGGGCGGTCGTCGAGCCGCAACTGGCGATGTTGCGGGGGAGCGGCATGTTCGGTGACGCGCCGGCGGCGGCGACGAGCACGGGCCCGCAGGCGAAGCTGCTCGCCGAGCTCGGCCGGGCGCGCTGACTTCGGGGAATCTGCCCGCGAGGCGCGAGCCGCGGAGTTGCACGATGGCGCGCGCCGGTAACCGCCGACGCGAGCGCCGGATGTCCTCAGGCGGTCGCCCGCCAGCGGGCGTTGGCTTCCTCGAACAGCTGGCGCGCCCGATCGTCGTCGCGCGGCCGCTCCTCGAACGTGTCGAAGTCCCACTCCGACCGGCCCGGCATGAAGAAGTCGCCGCCGTAGACGTGCAGCGCGACGGCGAGCTCGCGACGGGAGTTGGCGACAGAGTGGATCACCTCGTCGCCCATGACGAGGACATCGCCCATCGGGAGCTCGCGGCCTCCGACGGGTTCGAGACCGCCCCCGGCGCGCCGCCGGTAGAAGGCGTTGTCCTCCTGGCCCCCGTACATGCCGATCACCGCCCACGTGCGGTGGTTGTGGGGGTTGAGGACCATCCCGGGGGCCCATGCCACGTGCAGCACCGTGAGGTCGTCCGACCGGTGCAGCACCGTGATGCCGCCCTCTTCGACGGGGCCGACCGCCGACGCGATGGCGCCCGGCGCAGAGACGAGCTCGCGTAGCACGTCCCGGACGGCGAGCGCCGGCGTCGCCTCGTGGCACACGGCCTGGCATCGGGCGACGATGTCGTCCACCGCGAGCGTCACGCTGCCATCGTATTGAGGCGTCGGCATCACGTCAGGGCACTATGCGAGCGGGGGCGGTCGGCGGTGCGTGTGTCGCGCCGGGTGCCGGCGCGACAGCCATCTACTGCGGCGGCCCAGCCGTAGCGCCGGCCAGCCGGGCGCGCAGGTCCGCGACGACGTCGGCGAAGTGCGTCGGGTCGGGGCGACGGGTGCACTCGATGCTGACCGCGTCGGCGATGCCCGACACCCGCTCGAGCACGAGCCCAGCGATCTCGTCACGGCGCCCCACGACGGCGATGGACTCGACGACGTCGTCGGGGACCAGCGCCGTCATATCGTCCCAACGGCCCTCCTTGGAGAGGGCGTTGAGCCGCTGATGGAGGTCGCCGCGGCCCAGCAGGTCGAGCACGGGCGCGTACGCCGGCGTCGACCCGTAGAAGGCCAGCTGGCCACGCGCCGCCTCGACCGATGCGTCCAGGTCGGCGCCGGTCGCGCCGGTCGCGACCATGCAGACGACGACCAGCTCGAAGCCCGGCGGCGTGTGGCCGAGCGCGGGCAGGACCAGTTGCTCGAGCGACTGGCGCGTGGCGAAGGGGTGGGTGACGAGGCCGTCGCCCACCCCTCCCGCCACGGCGACCATCTTCGGGCCCACGCCGGCGACGTGCAGCCGCGCCCTGCCGAACTGGTGTGGCCCGGGGTTGAACACCGGCGTCATGAGGGTGTGCGTGTAGAACTCTCCCCGGAAGTCGAGCGGGGCTGTGCCGTCCCACGCGTCCCAGATGGCGCGGATGGCGAGGACCAGCTCGCGCATGCGCGCCGCAGGCCGCGACCACGGCATCGAGTACCGGCGGGTGATGTGGGGACGGATCTGCGAGCCGAGCCCGAGCGTGAACCGCCCGCGCGACGCGTCCTGGAGGTCGCGGCCCACCATGGCCAGGACCATCGGTGTGCGGGCGAACGCGATGGCGACGCCGGTGCCGAGCCGCAGCGTCGTCGTCCGCTCGGCCGCGGCGACGAGCGGGAGGAACGGGTCGTGGCTCGTCTCGTACGTGAACGCCCCGTCGTAGCCCGCCGCCTCCAGCTCGCTGAAGAGCTGGCCCGCGCCGGGTACGCCGCCGACCGGGACGGTGGTGAACAGCTGCACCGGGCGACCTTACGTGCCCGGTGTGGGCAGCCCGCCCTACTCCTCGATGGTGAGCACGCCGTCCAGCCCGGCGATGTGCATGGTCCGCAGCACAGTGCGGCCGGGGTGCCGCAGCGTCAGTGCGTGCCCGGCGCCGGACGCGGTGTTGTGGGCCGCCACCAAGAGGCCGAGCCCGGTGGAGTCGATGAAGGTCAGCGCCGCCATATCGACGACCACGTCCCCGGCCTCGGCGGCTTCGTGGATCACCGGCGAGAGGCCCTGGGCACCGGCGATGTCGAGTTCGCCGTCGAGCACCACCGTCCGGCCTGCGGGGCCGTCTGCCACCGACCACCGGAGGAACTGCGTCGATCCCGTACGTTCCTGCGCCTCACCTGGACGGTCCTCGTGCACCGACACGCTGCCACCTCGTACTCGTAGGGGTGCTCATGCGATGGGACGGGGACACGGTCCCAGAACGATCTTACGGCTTCTTCGGGGCCAGTCGGCGCAACCACCAACGGTCCAACCTTGCCGATCGGACGGCCATTGAAATCCTGCGAACCGGCATCGTCCGGCGACGCTTGGGTAAGTGCACGGCGTGCCCTTCGAGCTGCGGTTGCGCCCTGTCGCCTCGGCGCCGAGCCAAGCGCGCCACCTGCTGGCGCGGTGGCTCGGCCACAGAGCGGGGACGCCGAGGGGACGCGACGCCCTGCTCGTCGTCAGTGAGCTGGTGACGAACGGCGTCATCCACGACGGCGGTGACGACATCGTGGTCCGGGCCGAAGACAGCGTCGGCGCACTGACGATCGAGGTGGTCACGACGCCCCGGGGGGCGGGGGCAGCGCCGTTCCCGCGTCCCAACATCGAGCCCGACGAGGTCGGCCGGGGCCTGGCCGTCGTGGCCGCCGTGTGCCACGACGTCGAGGTGCACCACGACAGCCTCGGGCGGCGCATCGTGTGCTGCTCGCTCTCGCTGGGGTGACCGCCTGAGCGTCAGCGAGGACTGCCCCGGCGGTCGACCTCCGGGGCGAGGTGGCCGGACGTGGCGCTCAACATGCCAGTGGACGTTATCGAACGTATGTTCGACATGCGAAGCTGTGACCGGTCGTTCCTCCGGGCCACCTCAGCGCTGGGCCACCTGCTGCATGAGCGCCATGCGCCGGACGGTGCCCGGTGGCAGCTCGCCCTCGGCACGCCCGGCGTGCAGCAGCCGCGCCCACCAGGCCAGGTCGTCGAGCATGACGGTCATGGCGATGTCGGTGGCCGGGTCTTTCGGCGTGGCGTCGTCGGTGAACGCCTGCGCCACGAACGGGATGACCACCGTGTTGCGCAGCGGCACGGCTTCGGCCTCGACGGCGATGGCGGCGAGGTGCTCGACGGCGCGCACCCCGGCAGCGAGGCCTCCGCTGTAACCGATCGCCGCCATCGGCTTGTTGCGCATGCCGTAACTGACGAACACGCTGTCGAGCGCGTTCTTCAACGTCCCCGGGATGCTGTGGAGGTACTCCGGCGTGATGACGATGAACGCGTCCGCCGCCTTGATCGTGCGGTTCCACCGCTGCACGACCGGGTCTGAGTACGTCGGGTCGTTGCGGTCGCCGATGCTGCCTGCATGCTCCTGGAACGGCGGCAGCGGCCAGTCGCGCAGGTCGAGCACGTCGACGTCGAACGCGCCGTGGGCCCGCGCCCGTGCCGTCGCCCACGGGACGACGTGGTCAGCCGCGCGCCCGGGCCGCGTACTGCCGACGATGACCTCGAGCTTGAGCACGCGACGAGGGTACCGGCCTTATGCGATCACGCCCGCCGACCGGAGCTCGCCGAGCGCGGCCTCCGACAGGCCGAGCTCGTCGCGCAGCACGGCGTCGGTGTGCTCGCCGAGCCACGGCGGCCGCGTGTCGGGGCCAATCGCCATGCCCGACAGCCGGACCGGGTTGCCGGGGATGAGCACTGGCTGCTCGACGCCGTCGGTGCGCGGCATCTCGACGAGCATGTCGCGCGCCGCGATGTGGGGGTCGGCCACCACCTCGCCGGCGCGCAGGCATGGTGCAGCCGCGACACCGGCGCGGCCGAGCTCCTCGCAGACCTGCATGCGCGTCCGCGACGACGCCCACCGCTCGATCCCCGGCCGCAGTACGTCCTCCATGTGGTCGATCCACCCCTGCCGCGTCGCCAGCCGCAGGTCATCGCGCCACTCGGTGCGCCCGATGGCGCCGGCCAGGCGCCCGAACTCGTACTCGCGGAAGCAGATCAGCACGAACCACCCGTCCCCGGCGCGGAACGAGTGCATGATCTGCGGCGCCAGCTGCCCCTCCTCGATCCCCATCGACCAGAAGTTGGTGACGATGTCGGCGAAGGCGACCATGCAGTCGAGCATGGCGATGTCGACGTGCTGGCCGAGACCCGTGCGGTCGCGTTGGCGGAGCGCGGCCATGACGCCGATCACCGCGTACAGCGAACTGCCGATGTCGCCCGCACCGCCGAGCGGCGCGACCACCGGCGGCTGGTCGTCGACCTGCTTCATGTCGTAGATGCCGCTCATGGCCTCCGGCACCGGCGCGTAGGCCGGCCAGTCGCGGTACGGCGTGGGGACGGTGGTGCCGAAGCCGGTCACCGACAGGTAGATGCACCGCGGTGCGACGGCGCGCACCGCGTCGTAGCCGAGGCCCATGCGGTCGAGCACGCCGGGGCGGAAGTTCTCGGCGAGCACGTCGAAGCGCGGCGCCAGCGCGAGCACGAGGTCGCGCCCCTCTGGCCTATTGAGGTCGATGGCGACGCTGCGCTTGCCGAGGTTGTTGCGCAGGAACGTGGCCCCCACCCGCCGGCCCATCGGGTCGGTCATCGCCGGTAGGGCACCGCGTCCCGACTCGCCGCCGTCGGGCTTCTCGATCTTCACCACATCGGCGCCGAGGCGGCCGAGGAGCTGGGTGCCGAAGGGCAGCGCCTGGAGCTGCTCGATGGCGAGGACCCGCACGCCCTCGAGCGGCTTGCCGAACGGCACGGCCTGCTCGTTGCCAACGTCCCCCAGCCGCACGGGGTGAACCTACCCGGGCCCATGGGGTAGGACGGCGGCGTGCCCATCGCGCTCTCGCGCCCGACCGACGCCGACCTCAACGACCTGTTAGCGCGCATCGCCACGGAGAACCCGACCTATACCGGCCCCAGTGCGACCGCCGGTGATCCCCGGTTGCCGGGGTACCGCTACGGCGCGTACGCCGAGACCATCGGCTCCGGCGACGACGCGTTCGAGCGCGGCAAGGACGCGTTGCGCCACTGGGCGGCGCACCACCAGACGGGCGCCGCGGTGGCGCCGGTCAACGCCCCGCTCGTCGAGGGGACCGACGTCATCGTCACGCTCCGGCTCGGGCCGGCCTTCATGCTCGCCCCGTGCCGCATCATCTCAGTCGTCGACGAGCCGCGGCGGTTCGGGTTCACGTACGCCACGCTCCCCGGCCATCCCGAAGACGGGGAGGAGGCATTCCACCTCGAACGCGGCCCCGACGACGCGGTGGTGTTCCGCGTGCAGGTCGTCGCCCGGCCGGCACTGCTGCTCGTGCGCCTCGGCGGCCCGCTCACGACGCTGGTGCAGAAGCGGGTGACGCGCCAGTACTTGAAGGGCGTCCGCCTCGTGGTGTCTCCCGTCCCGTGATCACTCGAGGACCTCGACCGGGCATCGCACACCCGGCGCTGACGCCAGCCGCCTGTCGTTCGTGACCAGCGTCGCGTCGATGAGCTCTGCGAGCGCGACGTACGCGCCCTCGTACACCGAGAGGTTGTCGCGCAGCTCCCACGCCCTCGCGATGAGCGGTCGGTGCGGCACGAGGGTCAGCGGGAGATCGACGAGGTCCCGCAGCATCAGCACCGCCCGGACCGGGTGAAGGCGGCTGGCCACGGTCAACCGCCGTAACCCGGACGCCACCTCGAGCCCGATGAGTTCGGGAGCCCAGGCCGATCCTTCGTCGAGACGGGCGCGGGCGCGTGCGCCGACGTTGTCGCGCCGGCTGAGCGCCGCGATGACGGCGCTGGCGTCAGCGACGATCAATGGCTGTCGCGCCCGGCGCGGATCGCCGCCACGATCTCCTCCACCGAGATGTCGACGGGTTCGCGGGCGGCGGCCCGGTCGAGCACCTCTTTCATCGTTGGTCGACCGGCTGCGGCCACGAGGAGGGACAGCACGTACTCCTGCAGGGACTGATGGGCGTCGACCGCCTTGTGCTTCAAGGCGGTGTGGACCTCGGGCGGCACGTTCTTGACCTGGATGGTCGCCATGGCGCCAAAATAGCGCCAGTAGAGGTGGAACAGCGCCATTATGCGCCGGCCGCCTGGAGGGCCCGCGCTGCGGCGGCGTGGCGCTCCAGCGCCCATACGGCGGCGTCGTGGGCGACCGCCGGGTGGACCCGCCAGCTGACGAGGCGTTGTTCGACGCCGCTCGTGTCCGGATCGAGCTCGAACAGCGACATGGCCAGGCTGCGGGCGCTGCGCAGCGTCGACTCGTCCCCGCGCGCCCCCAGGCGCGCCGCCTGCCAGCGCTCGTGGGCGGCACGGAGGTCGTCGGGGAGCCGGAGGACCTGGCGGCGGGTGAGCGGGGGGATGCGGCGGCGGACCTCGATACCCCCGCCCGCCGGGCGCGCCATCTCGAACTGGCAGGCGCGCGCCACGGCGCGGATGAACGGGGAGTGCCGGCCGCACTTGTCCCCGAGCCCGATTTCGCGCGCCGTGTCCGCAAGCGAAAGATCGAACCCATCAGGTGCGAGGTCGAAGCTTGCGGCGACGCGGCGTAGCAGCCAGGTCGTCGAGGGCCCGAGGATGGACAACCAGAACTGCTCCACGTAGGCCGAGCGGGGGTCGAAGCCGAGGGTGTCGATGAGCGGGTCCGCCCAGGGTCGGACGGGGAGGACCGAATCGGTGAAGACGCGAGGGTCGACGCCCTCGAGGGGGTTGGCGACGGTCAGGTGGTCGGGCACGGGGCTTCTCCGAGGCGCGGGCGGGGGGTGGCACCGGGGAAGGCGGTTGCAGCTTTTCATGCTATTTCGTTCTCGTCAAGACCCGTGACCGCTCCCTCATCAATCCCTCACATCTGTGCGCCACGCTCTTCGTTGATGACCACGGCGACGACGTTGGGAGAGCTGGTCGAGTCCAACGATGTGCTCGACGACTGGAAGGCGCTGCGCGACCGGCTCCGGCGCGACGGCTACGTGTTTGTGCGCGGGCTGATCGATGCCGGGCTCGTGGAGCAGGCGCGACGCGATGCCCTCGCGGCCCTCGTAGGCGCCGGGTGGTGCGACGGCAACGGCCGCCCGACGGGCGCGGTCCGCGACCACGGGTGGGACGACCCCGGCTATCGCGGCTTCGCCGTGGCCGAGCCCGTCAACCGCCTGGTCTACGAAGCCGGCCCGCAACGGTTGATGGGCAACCTGCTCGGGGCCGGCGCGTTCGCCTACCCGGTGAAGGTCCCGCGGGCCGTGTACCCGGACGCCGTCGACGGCCACCACAAGGGCCGCTTCGTGCACCAGGACTACCGCGTCATCGGCAAGCAGGACATGTTCACCATGTGGCTGCCGCTCGAGGACATCCCCACCGAGCTCGGCGGCCTCGCCGTGCTGCCCGGGTCGTCGCGCCTCGGCTGGTCGCGCCCCATCCGGCTCGACCCGGGCGCACCGAACTGGGTGACGGCGCACTACCGCCCCGGCGACGCGCTGGTGTTCCACTGCCTCACGTGGCACGCGGCGCTCCCGAACCGCACCGACCACATCCGCCTGTCGGTGGACGCCCGCTGGCAGCTCGCCGCCGACCCGGTCCCGTCGCGGCTCATCTACGGCCCGGGCGGCCCGCGCCAGACCGGCGGGGGAGAGCTGTTGTGGCGCCTGTTCGGCAACCGGCGCTGGTGGCACCCGGTCCCGGCGGGCCTCGACGTCGTCGACGACACGGCGCCGCGTGTCGGCGACCCGATCGCGCCGTCGCGCTACGTCGACTTCCCGCCGGCGCTGCGGCAGCCGCCCAACCGGGTGCAGCACTGAGGAATACTTGAACCTTCAACTGCGTTGACATCGGCATGCCTGCCGTGTCCGTCGCCGACCCCCTCGTCCTGCCGCGCATCGCGCCGCCGCAACAGCCGCGTGCCGCTGACCGCGCCGTCGTACGCACCGTCTCCGCGGTCCACGCGCGAGAGGGCGCGGGCTTCGAGGTGTGGCGGCCGTTCCCGGGCAACATGAGCATGCAGGAGGCCGACCCGTTCCTGTTGCTCGACCAGATGGGGCCGGTGTGGAACGAGCCGCGGTCGGCCAAGGGCGCGCCGTGGCACCCGCACCGGGGGTTCGAGACGGTCACCTACCTCCTCGACGGTGAGGTCGCTCATCACGACTCCAACGGCGGCGGTGGGGTGATTGGTGAAGGCGACACGCAGTGGATGACAGCTGGCGCGGGGATTCTCCACGACGAGGTCCCGAGCGACCACACCTTCGCCACCGGAGGGCTTGCGCACGGCGTGCAGCTGTGGGTGAACCTGCCGGCGCGCCTCAAGTTCACGCCGCCGCGCTACCAGCCGCTCGTCGGCGGTGAGCTGACCCTGCTCACCAGCCACGACGGCGGCAGCCTGGTGCGGCTCATCGCCGGTGAGCTCGCCGGGCACAAGGGGCCGGGGTCGACGTACACGCCGATCACCTACGCCCACGCCACCCTGTGGCCTGGCGCAGAGCTGCGCGTGCCGTGGGACCAGTCGTTCTCGGCCATGGCGTACGTCCTGCTCGGGCGGGGCCTCGTCGGGCCCGACGGGCAGCCGCTCGACGCCCACCAGCTCGCACTGTTCGCCCCCGGGCCCGGCGCCGTCACCGTGCGAGCCGCTGACGTGCAGACCGAGGACCAGCCCACGCTCGAGGTCCTCCTCCTCGGTGGGCTGCCCATCCGTGAGCCGATCGCCCACTACGGGCCGTTCGTCATGAACACGCGCGACGAGCTCGTCACCGCCGTCGAGGACTTCCAGTCCGGGCGCATGGGCATCATCCCCGCCACCGGGTAACGATTGGCGCGTGGAGGACTGGCGTTCGCTCGCACCGCAGGTGGCGGAGTGGGTGCGCGGGGCGAAGGCCGTCGGTGTGCTCACCGGCGCGGGTATCTCGACGGACTCGGGGATCCCGGACTTCCGCGGCCCGCAGGGCGTGTGGACGAAGGACCCCAAGGCTGAGCGCCTGGCCACGCTGCAGCATTACCTGAGCGACCCCGAGACGCGGCGCCGTTCGTGGCGCAACCGGATCGAGTCGCCGATGTGGCACGCCGAGCCGAACGACGGCCACCGGGCGCTCGTCGAGATCGAGCGGCGCGGCAACCTGGCGGGCATCGTCACGCAGAACGTCGACGGCCTCCACCAGGCCGCCGGCTCCGACCCGGCGCGCGTCGTGGAGATCCACGGCAACGCCAACGCCACCCGGTGCGTGAGCTGCGGCGACCGGCGGCCGATGGACGACGCCCTCGAGCGCGTGCGCGCCGGCGAGGACGACCCGCCGTGCCTCGTATGCGGCGGCATCCTCAAGTCGACGACGATCAGCTTCGGGGAGAACCTCGACCCCGAGGTGGTCGCCCGGGCTGAGGCGGTGGCCGTCATGTCGGACGTGTTCGTGGTCGCCGGGTCGACGCTCACCGTGTACCCGGCCGCCTCGCTTGCCCCGATGGCCCGCTCTTACGGCGCGCGGCTCGTCATCGCCAACCTCGAGCCCACCGGCTACGACGACATCGCCGACGCCGTGCTCACCGGGCCGCTCTCAGAGGTCCTCCCCGCCATCGCCGGGGGGTGACGGGAATGCCGACCGGAGAGGTAAGGTTTTAGGTCGTATGGCGACGTTCCGAGAGCTCCTCAACCAGGCCAAGGCGGCCATCCGCGAGGTCGACACGGCTGGCGCGGAGCAGCGGTACGGCGAGGCCGTCTTCCTCGACGTGCGTGAGCCCGACGAGTACACCCAGGGGACGATCCCCGGGTCGGTACACATCCCCCGGGGTCAGCTCGAGACCAACGTCGAGGGCCGGATCACCGACCGCGACGCCGAGGTCGTCATCTACTGCGCCGGCGGGACGCGCTCGGCGTTCGCGGCCAAGACCCTGCAGGACCTCGGGTACTCCAACGTCGTGTCGATGGCCGGGGGGTTCAACCGCTGGAAGGACGAGGGGCGGCCTTGGAGAGTGCCCCAGAGCCTCACCCCGGAGCAGCGCAACCGTTACCAGCGCCACCTGCTCCTGCCCGAGGTGAGCGAGCCCGGGCAGCTCAAGCTGCTCGACTCCAAGGTCCTGCTCCTCGGCGCCGGTGGCCTCGGGTCGCCCGCCGGGCTGTACCTCGCTGCTGCGGGCGTCGGGACGCTCGGCATCATCGACATGGACGTGGTCGATGCGTCCAACCTGCAGCGCCAGGTGCTCCACAACATGGACCGCATCGGCGACCGCAAGGTCGACTCGGCGAAGAAGACCCTCACGCTGCTCAACCCGGACGTCAACGTCGTCACCTACGACACGCGCCTCGGCGCCGACAACGTGCTCGACATCATCCGCGGCTACGACGTCATCGTCGACGGGACCGACAACTTCCCGACGCGCTACCTGGTCAACGACGCGTCGCTGCTCGAGGAGATCCCCGTGGTGTACGGGGCCATCTTCCGGTTCGAGGGGCAGGTCAGCGTCTTCCATCCCTACGTCGGCCCGTGCTACCGCTGCCTCCTGCCTGAGCCGCCGCCAGCGGAACTCGCGCCGTCGTGCGCCGAGGCCGGCGTGCTCGGCGTGCTGCCCGGCATCATCGGCAGCCTGCAGGCGATGGAGGCGATCAAGCTGCTGCTCGGCCTCGGCGAGCCGTTGACCGGCCGGCTGATGGCCTACGACGCGCTCGAGGAGACGTTCCGCACGTTCAAGGTGCGGCGTGACCCCGAGTGCCCGGCGTGCTCAATCCCGAAGGACCAGATCCGCATCGCGGAGTACGACGAGCTCTGCATGCCGCACCCGTTCGCGCCGCCTTCGCACTGAGCCATCAGGTCACCGTGATCATCGGCCCGAGGTCGCCCGCGTACGGGTAGAAGATCGGGTCGCCCGGGAAGGTGACGCCGCACGACGCCACGCTCTGGTACTGCCCCGGGCTGAGGCCGATGGCGACCTGTCCCTGCATGGAGAACGGGCCGCCCGTCAGCGCGATCGGCCCGGACACCACGTCAGAGCGCTTGACGCCGCCCACGGGCAGGAGGAACACGGAGACGAACGCGGCCGAGCCCGCCGGCGCGGCGGGGCAGGGGTCGACGCTCGTCGCCGTGAGCGTGGTGCCCCCAGTTGCCGCCGCCGGCGTGACGGTCATCTGGCCGATGGACCCACCCCCGGTCGCCACGTTGATCAGCTGTGCGTTCGCAGCCGAGACCGCACCCGTCCCGCCGGCGACACCGATGCCCGCAAGGGGGCCCTGCGCGGTCGGGGCGTCAAACGTGCTCTCGTACACCTCGTAGTAGATGTCTGCGGAGGGGTCGTCGACCGACGCCGTGAGCATGATCGGCGCCTTGCCCTTGCCGGCGTGCGGCCCGAGGGCCAGCGCATCGACACCGCCGCCCGCGTCGTCGCCGCGCGCCACGTTGATGTGGGTGAATACGGCGTCGGCCGGGAACCCGGTCGGCACCTGTTGCGGCGCCGACCCCCACCCGAGCGTGAGGCCGGCGTAGGTCGCCACCGCGGCGGCGGTACCAGTGCGCGTCGTCCCCGCCAGCCGGACGGTGGTGACGCCGAGCGCGGTCACCGCGTTCTCGACCGACGTGCTGACGGCCGCGGGCCCGCCGAGGATCAGCACCTGCGTGATGCCGAGGTCGTGGATGGCGGCCGCCGCCTGTGGCGACAGCGTCGCCGGGTCGGTGAGCAGGATCGGCAGCGCGGCGCCGAAGGCCAACGCGCCACCCGCGAGCGCATCCGGGAACCCGAGCCCGCTCGCCAGCATCGCCGTCTTCTTGCCACCGATGGTCGCCACGTAGGCCGCGGGTGGCGTTTCCACGACCGCCTTGTCGGTGTCGTAGCGGCTGGCGCCGAAGATCCGGGTCACGGTGATCTTGCCGCCGGCCGCATTTGTCGACGTCATCGCCGCGATGGCGGAGACCACGGCGTCGCTGACCGCCCCCGGCCCGCCGAGGACGTCGACCGAGCGCGTCTTGAGCGTGCCGAGGGCGGTGGCCGTTTCGCCCGACAGCGTGGTCGGGTCGGTCAGGAGGATGGGCGCGCCGAGGTTGCCGGCGAGGTAGTTGCCGCTCAGGGCGTCGGCGAACGATGCGCCGCTGGCGATGACGACGTTGTCTGCCGTCGTGAACGTCCCCGTCGCGACCTGGGCTGCGGTGTCGTAGCGGTTGGTGCCGGCGTAGCGGGTCACCGGGACCCCGGGAGCCGTGGTGACCGCCGCGTGGGCGGTGCCAGCGGGCATCACCGCGCCGCTCACCGTGACTGCGGCACCCAGGGCGGCCATGGCCGCCCGGCGCCAGGACGTTCCGGACATCCGTCACCCTTTCGCTCGCGCCGCGAGGCGCCCGGCGAGCGTAACCGGCCCTACGGGGTGGGCCGTGCCACGGGCCCGGCCGTGGAAAGGGGACCAACGGTCCTACCGCGGCGCCCCCCGTTAGGGAAGACTTAGGGCGAGCAAGCCGCCGGATCTGTCACAATTCGGGCCAGGGTGCCGAGGGAGGGCGCGCCCCGGCTCATACAGTGAACCGAGGAATTTGCCCAGGGCGGGCAACTCAGGCATACCCGTCATCTTGCCGATTGGAGAGTTCGTGGCGACAAGAGCACCCGACTACGCCCTGGAAGGGGAGTCGGGGGACCGCGAGCGCTACCTGGTCCTGGCCCACCAGGCGGGGGACCCCTTCGCGTTCACGGAGATCGTCAAGGACCATTACGCCTCGCTGTTCGCGCACGCACTGCGCAAGATGGGCGACCAGCGGTCGGCGGAGGACGTCGTCCAGGACTCCCTGCTCCGCGCCTACAAGGGGCTGCACTCGTTCTCGGGCGACTACAACCTCAACGCCTGGCTGCACCGCATTGTGAACAATGTGTGCGCCGACGAGGGGTCGCGTCGCCAACGCGAGGCCCGGCTGGCGGCCCGGTTCCGCACTTACGCGGACGTCGTCGTCCCACCCGTGGACGAGGACATCGTCGACATCCAGGCTGCCGCGACGGTCCGCGCCGCCGTCGCAGAGCTGCCCGACGCCTACCGCGAGGCGCTCGTCCTCCGTGACCTGATGGAAATGGAGTACGCCGATGTCGCCGAGCACATTGGCATCAGCGAGCAGAACGCGCGCGCGCGCGTCTCCCGGGCGCGGGCTGCGTTGCGGAAGCTGGTCGCACCCACTGTCCCGGTGTTCGTCTTCTTCACCAGGGCGGCGCGGCGCAGCTCAATGGGAGCGACGCGGATCGCCGCGAAGCTGACCAGCCAGCTCACGAGCGCTGCGGGCCAGGCCACGGCGACCGCCTCCCAGATGACCGCTGCGGCAGCGTCCGCCCCGCCGGACGTGCTCGCTGCTCCGAGTCGGCTGGCGCCGGCGATCGGCACGCTGGCGGCGACGGCGGTCGCCGCCGTCGCTTCCGTCGGGATCCCTGCACTTGTCAACTCGTCCCACCCGGCCGCTCCATCGACTGCTGCCACGACCGCGACGACGGCGGTCGCCGTGGTCGCCGGGCCGCAGGCGACGGGCGGTCCGGCAGGATCGCCGAGCGCGCTGGTCGTCCCCGCCGCCACGGTGGCGCCGACGACGTCGACCACCGACCCCGCCCCGACCACAACGACTGCGGCGCCAGCAACGGCGACCTCAACAGTGTCGGCGCCAGCGGTCGCCGTCCCGACGGGAGGGAACGCGACCCTCGCGCTCCTCACCGCGACATCGATCACCACGAATGCCGGCGGCGGCAGCACCGAGGCCAACGGCCAACTTGCGGTTGGGCCAGAGCCCCCTAGCCCCGGCCGGCTGACGACGAAGCTCTTGCTGCCCACTGCCGCCCAGCCGTGCTCCGGTGCGCTGAGCGCGACCTTCGTATGGGGCTCCACGTCGCCCCGGTCCTTTGAGGTGAAGGTACTGGCGGTGATCGTCTCTGCAGCGCACCGGAACGGCGCCGTTGAGTATTCGGTCAGGGGAACTGCCCAGCTAGTCGGCGGGTTCGGCGGCCTTGCCGGGCCCCTCGCCGTCCGCGGCACGTTTACCGTTCCCGACGACGGGTCTGACGGACAATTGGGCCTGACCCTGACGTCCGGGTCTGGCGGATCCACGCCCACCTGCGCCGTGGACCCGTCCGTGCTCCCCGGCGCGATCGCCGCACCTTCGACGACTTCGACTTCGGCCCCAGCCCAGGCGACCACGGTCGTGACCTCCACCGCAGCCGCCTGACGGCGACGCGGCGGAGGCTCGCCTCGTAGGCTGGTCGTCGTGGGCAGTGAGCCGAAGCAGTTCCGGACGGACTCCGGCATCGAGGTGAAGGAGGTCTACTCCGGCGCAGACCTCGCCGGTTGGGACGAAGCCCGAGACCTCGGTGCACCAGGAAAGCCGCCGTACACGCGGGGCATACGGGCGAACATGTACCGGGGCCGCCCCTGGACGTTCCGCCAGTACTCGGGCTTTGGCACAGCCGAAGCCACGAACGAGCGGTGGAAGCTGCTCTTGGCGAGCGGCTCGACGGGGCTGTCCTGCGCGTTCGACCTGCCGACCCAGATGGGGTACGACTCGGACCACCCGAAGGCCGAGGGCGAGGTGGGCCGCGTCGGCGTCGCCATCGACTCCCTCGCCGACATGCGGATCCTCCTCGAGGGCATTCCTGTCGACAAGGTGTCCACGTCGATGACCATCAACTCCACGGCGGCGATCCTCTTGTTGCTGTACGAGCTCGTCGCCGAGGAGCGCGGGATCCCTTCGACTGCGCTCAACGGCACGATCCAGAACGACATCCTCAAGGAGTACGTCGCGAGGGGCACGTACGTCTACCCACCGCGCCCATCGATGCGGCTCATCACCGACACGTTCGCGTACTGCCGGGACCACATGCCGGAGTGGAACACGATCTCGATCTCCGGCTACCACATCCGCGAAGCGGGGTCGACCGCGGTCCAGGAGATCGCGTTCACGCTTGCCAATGGCATTGCCTACGTCGAGGCCGCCGTGGCCGCCGGGCTCAAGGTCGACGAGTTCGGGCCACGGCTGTCGTTCTTCTGGAACGCCCACAACAATCTCTTCGAGGAGGTGGCGAAGTACCGGGCGGCCCGCCGGATGTGGGCGAAGATCATGACCGAGCGATTCGGGGCCAAGGACGAGAAGTCCAAGCTGCTCCGGTTCCATACCCAGACAGGTGGCAGCACGCTGACCGCCCAGCAGCCCGAGAACAATGTGGTCCGGGTGACGCTTCAGGCGCTCGCGGCGGTCCTCGGCGGGACCCAGAGCCTGCACACCAACGGCTTTGACGAAGCACTCGGGCTTCCGACGGCAAAGGCAGCGACCATCGCCCTGCGGACCCAGCAGGTCATCGCCCATGAATCCGGCGTCACTGACACCGTCGACCCGCTCGGAGGGTCGTACTTCGTCGAGGCGATGACGAACCAGGTCGAGGCGGCCGCCTGGGCCTACCTCGAGAAGATCGACGCCATGGGCGGGGCCGTCACGGCGATCGAGGCCGGTTTCATGCAGGACGAGATCGAGCAGTCGAGCTTCGAGTACGTCAAGGCCATCGACGACAGCGAGAAGATCATCGTCGGGGTCAACCGGTACGTCGACGAGCAGGTCGAACCCCCTGACGTCTTCCCGCTGGACCCAGCCATGCAGGCGGCCCAGGTGGCTCGGGTGCGGCGCGTCCGGACTGAGCGTAACCAGGCGGCGGTGGACGCCGCCCTCGCCGACGTGCGCGCCGCCGCCCAGGGGAGCGCGAACCTGCTCGTCCCGATGCGGGAGGCCCTCCGACGGATGGCCACGCTCGGTGAGGTCAGTGACGTTCTGCGCGAAGAGTTCGGGGTTCACCAACCCGGCCGCTGACCGGGCGCAATGCGGCCGGCATGCGCCGGGCGCATCCACGACATGACCGGATCGAGAAGCTAGGGTACGGCTGCCCCATCCTCCGGGTCCCCACGCGTGGTCCGGGCGGTGACCGGCACGTTAGAGCGGGAGTTCGAAGCACCGGCTGTCACAAAAAGACGTAGTCGGCAGTTAGACACCGTGGTTGCCGCCGTATCGGGCAATCCCAATCCACAGAGCCGAGGAGGCATTCCTTGCGTTTCCGTCCACGTAGGTTGGGCAGAGGGTCGATAGCAGCACTGCTCGCTGCCGCGACCGCTACTGCCGGTCTCGCAACCATGGCGACTGCCCCCCAGGCTGCCAATGCAGCGGCGACAGTCACCATCAATAAGGTCTCGGGTGCGACCCGATACGACACGTCGGCGATGATCGCCCAGACCAAGTACCCGACTGGCGTGCCCAGCGGCAACGTCGTGCTCGCCGTCGGCACGAACTTCCCGGACGCCCTGGCTGGCAACTACCTCGCCGGTCAGCTCAGCGCTCCCATCCTCCTGACACCCGGCACCATCAGCGACGCTTCGTACTCGAAGGTCACCGCCGCTCTTGCAGCGCTCCTTCCGGGGTCCACGAAGCGCGTGTGGATCCTTGGTGGAACCTCCGCCGTCGGTGCCGACGTCGCCACGGACCTTGGCTCGAAGGGGTACACGGTCACCCGCATTGGCGGCGCGACCCGCTACGACACGGCCCAGATGGTCGACACACAGACCGGGCAGGTTGCCGGAGCGGGTGTGAGCGGTAACAAGACCGCGATCATTGCCACCGGGGCAAACTTCCCGGATGCCCTCGCAGCCGGGCCGCTCGCGTGGGCCAAGCATTTCCCGATCATCCTCACGGACGGCACGCAGACGAGCCTGTCGACCCAGGCCACCGCGACGCTCACCGCTGATGGCATCAAGAACGCCATCATCATGGGCGGAGCGGCCGCCATCAATCCGGCGCTCAACGCCGCCCTCACGGCCGCTGGTGTCACCATCGACAAGCAGTTCGCTGGGGCCGATCGGACCGACACGGCGACCCAGTTCGCCAACTACGTCATCGCGAACTACGGCTTCTCGAATGCCAAGGCGATCATCACGTTCGGTGGCAACTTCCCGGACGCGCTGTCGGCTGGGCCGTGGGGCGGCGATCCTCAGGTCATCATCCCGAGCGAGCCGGATGGTTCCGCCGGTACGTTTGACACCGCGTTCTTCAAGGCGCTCAACGTGACGATGGCGACGCTGAACCAGGCTGGCGGCGCGCTGCCGGCGGCCACTGCGACCGCGTTCCAGACGGCTGCCACGCTTGGTGGCGTCAACGGCACGTTCACGACGGGTCCCGAGGTCGTTTCCGCAACCATCCTTCAGACGGTGACACTGGCTCAGGCGACGGCGACAAATCCTGCCGGCACCTATGTTCAGTACCTGTTCGACGAGCCGATCTCGGCTGGCAGCCTCATTCCGGCCAACTGGGCGAAGTTCGCGGTGTACCACTCCGGCTTGCCGAACGCTCCCGTGTTCGCGACGGCTGCGACGGACTTCGCCACGATCAGCACCAGCAACCCGTCAGCAGTCGTCGTCGACTTCTCGACTCTGAACAACTCCACGCTCGCGACGACCGCGGCCGACTTGACGCTCGCGACGGCGGCGCCAGGAGCGGTCACCGACCTGCAGTTGCAGCCGAACACGGTTGGATCCGCGGCGATCGGAGTGTCGGGCTCGGCGACAACTGGTGCCGGCCACACCACGGCAGCACCTGACATCCTCTCCTTGGCTGGCTTCAGGCAGGCCTGCGAGTTCCAGGCCCCGGCCGTGGTCGGATGCGGGGGAGTCAACGCAGCGACGCCTGGCATGACCGCCATCGACGTCACCTTCGACCAGCCTGCGCTGGTTACCGCAGCAGGGGCCTCAGCTGCTGCTCCGGTAGCGGCGACGGCCGGCGGTCCTGGTGGTGCGTCGGGCTTCGAGCTCGTCCTCTCGACGGGCTTGGAAGAGCGGTGCGCTACGCCGCCCGCCGGTGACTCCGGGACCACCAACCCGTCCGGTCTGAATGTCCCGGGCGGCAATGGAACGGCGACGATCACCGTGATCTGCGCACCCGACGCCAACACGCCGAACTCGACGCTGACGGCTGGGCAAGTCGCCCGTATGGTTGTCCGCGCCGGGACCGTCACTGACCTCACGGCGGCGTTCGCCAATCCGTTGGAGGCGTCGACGAGCCCGCATACCGCCACCAGCGGTCGCCCCACCCTGGTTTCGGGGAGCTTCGTTGTCGGCCAGACGGCCGGCTGCCCGGCGTCTCCTGGCCAAGCCGGCCCGCCAGTGATCCCGGCGCTCGTCGGCCCGCCCTGTGATGAGGTGCTCTACACCTTTGACCAGGCTGTCACCGGCATTGCGTACGGCGCCGCAGGAACAGTGGCGAACATGAACGCCTCTGGCCTGTTCAACCTGTACAGCACAGCTGGTGGCGCGGTGGTGCACCCGGGTGCGGTGCAGCTGTCCACCTCTAACCCGGACCAGATCGCGGGCTTCTTCCCCGCGAACACCATCAACGCTGGTCCCAAGGTCGGGATCTCCGTCCAGACCGGCGCCGTCGCTGCTCCGAGCGGGCTCACGCCCACGAACCTCGAGGACGAAGTCGGCGTCGCGAACGGCTCTACGACGACCCAGACGCCGGGCCATACCGCCGGTGACGAGCTGGTCAACGTGACGCAGTCGCCCGTGAAGGACGCATTCGGCACGATCACCAGCTATGCCGAGACGTACACGTTCGACCAGCCGCTGGGCAGCGCCACCACGCCGTTCACTGCAGCGAACGTCAATGTCCCGGCTAGCTTCTTGATCTACGACTCGGACAACACCCCGATCGCCTGTACATCCCCGGCTGCCGTCATCGGTGGTAGCTGGTCTTCGGCAAACGCCGCCTCGATCACTTGTGTGAACTGGGGCGCCGCCACGCTGAACCAGCAGACGACGGCCGTTTCTGCGGGTGTCCTGGGCGGCGCCGGTGCTGCCGCAGCGATCACAGATGCCTTTGGCATGAACAACACGTTCGGCTATGTCGGCATCACCGGCACCACGGGGACCCCGCAGTTCGGGTAACCCGCGCTTGACCTAGGTGGGCCCCCGCTGGGGGCTTACCATCGGGAACTGGCCCCGGCCCTGCCTCCGCAGGGCCGGGGCTTCCCGCTTAACCACCGAGGCCGCCCTCATGGCAGCGCGGCCCGCTGTTCGCCACCCGCGTGATTGGATCAATGCACATGGGCCGGAAGCAACGCGCCTTCCTCTTCATCGTCGTGCTCCTTGCCGTCGCCGCCTGCTCGACGAGCCACAAGCCGTCTTCGGCTTCGACGACAACCGGAGGGCCCTCATCGACGGCGTCCTCCGGCGGCCCCCCGGGTTCGGACGTCACCACCACCAGCGGCGCAGCGGGCCCGCCGGAGGCAGCCGCCGCGCTCATCTCCGCTGGCGACACCATCTGTCAGCGCGCTGTACAGCAGATCGGAGCGCTTGATCAGACCAACTTCTCCACGTACCTCACGAGGGGGCTCGCCGTTCTGAAAGCGGAGCGCAAGGCGCTCGGGGACCTGAAGCCAGGTCCAGCGGACGCAACGGCCTTCTCGGCCTATCTCGCCAAGCTCGACGCAGCCGTGGCAGACGTCATGACAGCACAGTCGAAGCTCCCGGATCAGGCGGCGGCGAGGACGGCGTTTGAGGCCGCGGGGAAGCCGGCGCAGGATGCCCGGGACATCGCCACAAAGATGGGCTTCAAGATCTGTGGGAACCCACCCCCCAAGCAGCTCCCGATCCAGGGCGCTCCGACGACCCGATGAGGGCACGCCGCCGGACGGCTCTGGCGGTTGCCGTGGTGGTCTCGGTGATGGCGTCGATAGTGCTGGATGGCACGGGTGTCGAGAGTTGGCGCGCAGCTGCGGCGTCGCCCGGGTCGGCGCAGCTGGCGTTCACCCGCGTCGCCGGACCAGACCGGTTTGCAACGGCCGCCATGTTGGCAACGACTGGGTTTCCGGCCGGTGCCTCATCCGCGATCATCGCGACGGCCTTCGACTTCCCGGACGCTCTCAGTGCGAACTATCTCGCGGGGCGCATGGACGCTCCGGTTCTGCTCGTCAATCCCTCAGGACCGCTGCCGATCGCGACGCTCGGCGCATTGCGAACCCTGAGAACCCAGAGCGTCACGATCTTGGGGCTCGCCGACGCGGTGGGACAAGACGTGCAGAAGGCCCTCGCAGCGACACCGACCTCGGCCCCCGGAGGAGGGAACCTCCACGTCATCCGGATCGGGGGCCAAGACCGGTACGACACGATGAACCTTGTCGACGAGACGCCGGGCGTCAGTGCAGTCGGGACAGTCGCTGGTGAGCGGACGGCGATCGTCGCGAGCGGCACCAGGTTCCCGGACGCTCTTGCCGCAGGTGTCGTCTCTTACGCGCATGCCCTGCCCCTCGTGCTCACTGACCCGTCGAATCTCTCGCCCGCAGCGGCACAGACCCTGCAGGACCTTGCGATCCAGCAGGTACTCATCGTCGGGGGCCCCCAGGCGGTATCCCCCGCCACGGAAGCGGCGATTCATGGCCTCGGCATGTCCACACTTGCCAGGTTTGCTGGTAGTGACCGCTCGGACACCGCCAGGCTCGTTGGCGACTACGCGATTCGCCACCTCGGCTTCAGCGGCGCGCAATTCGACGTCGCTTCCGGTGATGACGCACTCACCGGAGCAGATGCACTGGCACTCGCACCCATCGCGGCTCGGCAGGGGCCTCGCAGCATCCAACTCCTCCAGAGCTCAACACAGGCAGGGCCGGGAGCTGCGCAGTTCGTGCGCGACAATGTCGGGACGCTCGCAGGCAACAACGCGAACCTGATCGCGGGTGGGCAGGCCGCGGTTCCAGACGTGCTGATCTCCCCCATGGTCGTCGCATACGAAACGGGCACGGGCGTCACCGCCCTTCCCGAACTGGTGGGAGCACAGATCGTCGAAGCGCCCGCGTCGGGTGCGGCGTCAGCCGGGACGGTTATCCGCTACGTCTTCGATGAAGCGGTCAGGAACCCACAGTTCGATCATTTCTTCGCCTACGATTATCTTGAGCCCGGCTTGCCGTTCGCTGGGACACCAGGACCGGCGAGTGCGCTGGACCCGGTCAACCCCGACGCTGTGCTCGTCAACTTCCCTCGGGCGGCTTCGCCCTCGATTGTGACGGCCTTGTCGGTCGCTACAGTGATCCCTGGGGCTGTCCTTGACGATCAGGGATCTACGAACCCGGTGGGGAGCAGCGCCCTCGGAGACCCCAAGGCGCTGACGCCGGGCGGAGGTGCAACCGACGCCCCGAATCTCGAAAGTATCGGCAGCGTGCGCAGGGCGGGCGCAGCAACTTCTGCGATCGACCTCGCGTTCGACAAGCCGGCGTTCAGCCAATTTGGGGGCACCGCAGACGGCTTCACCGTGGTCTACACCGACCAATCGGGATCGGCGCAGGAAGCCGTGTGCCAGGCTCCTGGATCGACGAACAACTCGCCGAGCGGGGGCTCGCTACCAGGGGGCAACGGCACGGCGACCTGGACGATCGTCTGCCCGGACGACCCGTCGCGCTCGCCCGGAGCGCTCACGTCCTCGGAGATCGCTAGATCGATCGTTCGGGCGGGGGCCGTCGGCTCGGGTCCGCCTGGGACGGTTGGGAACGTGATCGCCGCGTTCATCCAGGCCGCTGACGCACCGCGAACGTCGTCGATGACGCCAGACCTCGTTGCAGCGGTGCTTGTCCCCGGAACGGCGTTCGGCGCGACCGACGGCATTCTGATGACATTCGACCAGGCGGTCGACGACCAGAGTGTTGCCCCTCCCGCGACACCGCCGCAGGCCGCTCGCATCTTCGCCGTTCTCATCGATGGCACGGCGGTCCCCGCTCTTGCCGCCTTCCGGTCGTTGACCGACCCGACCCAGGTTGTGGCGACCTTCGGCCCGGGCGTGGATGCGAGTGCTGTCGCCGTTGCGCTCCAGGCGGGAGCCGTGGATGGCCAGAGGTCCCCGGGCGCAAACTCGGACGACGAACTCGCAGTCGCCAACACTCCATCGGTCACGCTGTCGCCAGGGCAGACGGCGGGACCGGCGCTGTCCGCTGCGTCGATGAACGCCCTGACCGTGTCCGGGGTATTGGCGGGAGAAGCCATCCTGCTGTCGTTCGACCAGCCGCTCGGTGGGCCCCCGTCGCCATCTCTCGCCGGCATCCACGGGTACGACCCCGACGGGACTGAGCTCACGTGCAAGGCTTCGGTGGTCGGTAGTGGGTCGAATGGCCTGGACGCTTCCGACAACCCGTTCCCCGATGCCTCTGCGCCGGCAACCATGCAGTGTGACAGCTGGGCGGTCGGCCCCGTGTCGAGTGGCCCATACGCGTCGCTGGCGCAGCAGCAAGCCATCGTCCTCGTCACCGTCGATCGGGCGACCGTTGCGAACGTCGCGGGCGAGTACAACCCTGAGGTCGCCACGGTTACGAGCGGCGGCACGGGTACGCCCATTCAGGGCTGATCTGGCGAGCCGGGCACCTCATCCGCTCGCCTCGCTAGTATTCCCGGAACTCGGGGGGTGGGCGCATCCCCAAACATCCTGATCAGGAGGGCCGCCGTGACCAAGTGCTCCCGTGTCAGGCCGCTGAGGGTGCTCGCCGCCGCAGTCGGCCTCTCGCTCGTGGGGTCGGTGCTTGCGGTTTACCTCCCTGCTGCGCCGACCAGTGCAACTGCCGCGTTTGCAATGGGGCGGTTGGGCGGGGCGGATCGGTACGCGACATCCGCCCTGGTCGCGGAGCGAGCGTTTGCGGTCGCGCCGACCGTCATCCTGGCGACCGGCACGAACTACCCGGACGCCCTCGCCGCGTCCTATCTCGCCGGCAACATCATCGCGCCGATCCTACTGACCACACCCGACCTTCCCCTGTCACCGTCCACGACTGCCGCGCTGGGCGTCCTGGGTACGCGCAACCTGATCCTCGTCGGAGGTACCAGCGCCATCAGCGCAGCCGAGCAAGCCACGCTGTCGCAGACCTACAGCGTTACGCGCGTCAGCGGCGCTACCCGCTACGACACGATGGCGGCTGTCGACCAGTACCCGGGGACGTCCGTGAGCGTGTTCCAAGGGCTCCGGACGGCGTTCCTTGCGACCGGGCGCGACTTCCCCGACGCCGTTGGCGCTGGCCCGATCGCGTACGCGAAGAAGTTCCCGATCATCCTCACCGATAGTGCCACTCTGAGCAGCCAGGCTGTCGCGACCCTCACTGCGCTCGGCATCCAGCAGGTCATAATCCTCGGAGGAATGTCGGCGATCCTGCCCGCGGTCGAAGCCGCAGTGAACGGGATGGGCATCACGACCCTTGTGCGATTCGCGGGCGCCGACCGGTCGGACACGAGCGCGAAGCTGGCCGACTACGCGATCGCAAATCTCGGTTTCAAGTCGACGGTTGTCAACCTCGCTAGCGGAGATGAGGCGCTCGGCGGTGCGGACGCCCTATCTGCAGGCCCGCTCGGCGGGTCGGAGGACCCGGTTGTCACGCTCGTGACGCTCTCGGTGAGCGGTCTTGGCAGCGCGGTCGGCTTTGCGACCGAGCACGCGCTCACCTTGACGAACGGGTTGGCGATCGGTTCGAGCGCGGCGCTCAGCGACGCCCTATTGGGCCAGTTCAGCGCCGCCGCAGGCGGTACCGGCAGCGGGAGCGGCAGCGGCGGAGGTGGGGCCACCGGCACCGCCGGCGTCGCGTGCGGTACGCCGCCGACCGTCGGTACAGGGGGTTCCACCGGCGAGTCAACCCAGACGGTGCGGCCACAGCTGACGAATGTTGCGCTGGTTAGCCTGACCACCTCAACGCAGGCGACACTAGCGAACCCGGCCGGTCTTGTGCTCCGCTTCTCCTTCAGCAGCCCTGTGACCGGAGCCCCGCCGGTGAAGACGGACTTTTTCCTTCAGAACGCCGATGCAACCAATCCGCCAGCGAACGCGCCCGCTACTGCGAGCGTCGAACCGTCGAACACGTCGGCTGTCGACGTGTACTTCCCCGGCATTCACACTCAGGCGGCGTTCGACAACCTCGGCGTCGCTGGCGTTGTGCCGAACGCTGTCCAAGACCTTGCCGTCCCGAGCAGAACCAACCCTGAGGCAAGTGCCCCGATCGGCGGCCATTTGAACCTCGTGGCTGGGCGGACGGACACGCCCGATATCCAATCATTTGGGGGCTTCCGGGCGGGTCTGGCCGCCGGTGTGACCATGGTCGACTTGACGTTCGACTGTGCCGCTGTGCCAACCGGGACGGTCGGGTACAACGTCGTGCTGACGGACAACAGCGTGCACGCATGCTCCGGGCCCGCTCCTGCCAGCACGAACCCGAGTGGTGGAAATGCGGTTGGTGGAGTCGGGACAACCGTAATCACAGTGAGCTGTCCCTATCCGGTTGGTACGAACAACCCCGCGTTTGGTGGAGTGCCACTTACACAGGCCGAAGTGGCGAGGTTCTTCGTCAACGCTGGCACGTTGACAGATACCTCAGGCGGCCCTCCGAACCCGCTTGAGTCGGCGGGCACGACGGCGACAACCTGCTGCACCCCAGCCATGCAGTGGCTTGCCCCCGACCTCGTGTCTGCTACCGCCATGCCGAACCAGGTCATCGGTGGGATCACGCGGGACCAGGTGGTCGTCAACTTCGACGTGCCGATCTTCCCGCCAGGGACTAGCGCGTTCTCATTCTTCACGATATCTGGGACCGCTTCGACGCCCACAGCTGTATCAATAACAAGTCCCTACAATGGCAACCAGCAGTCGGTGCTCGCGACCTACCCCGCAGGAACGCTCGCCAACGTCGTAGGTACCTATGTGACCGCAGGTGTGGTCCAGAGCGCCGTCGGGTCGAACAACACCAATCAGCCACAGTCGTTCGGCATTGTCGGGACTGCGCAGACGAGTCCGACGAGCGCGCCTGACTTTGTCAGCGCGAGCAAGACGGGCGCGAACACGGTCATGTTCACCTTCGACAAGGCGCCGACTGTTGCGAGCGCGGCTGGTTTCAATATCTATCTTCCCGACGGCAGTGCCGCAGCCCACGGGTCATCGTTCGCCGCTCCGGTGGGGAACACGGTGACCATCACGTTCGTCCCGGCCGTTGCTGGGTACACCCTCGCGACGGTTAGCCTTGGGGCGGGCGGCGTCAATGCGCCACCGGGTGGTGGCGCGATCTAGGATTTCCTGTTGACAGGCCAAACAGTGCGGACCCGCTTCGTCTTTCGTCTGATGGTGACGACAATTAGTGTCGTCACGCTGGGATGCGCGACGGGTCCTGATGCATTTGCTACGACACCCGTTGCTCGGCTGGCCGGTGGTGACCGGATCGGCACCGCGATCCAGGCTTCAGGCGTGGCTTTCCCCTCAGCTCGGAGTGCGGCGTCAGTAGTTCTGACAAGCGCGTTCGACTTCCCGGATGCGCTTGCGGGAGCGCCGTTGGCTGCGGCGAAGAACGCCCCGCTACTCCTGACGGATCCTGCGGGGCTCTCGGGTTCGACGCTAGCCGAGATTCAACGAGTGGCACCGCCCGGGGCGACGGTGTACGTCCTCGGTGGCCCTGGCGCAGTCGCGACGACAGTCGACCAATCACTTGTGGCGGCGGGCTACGTGCCGCAACGGATCGCAGGCATCGACCGCTTCGACACCTCGGTGAAAATCGCCGAAGCACTCGGCTCACCATCAACGGTGTTCCTTGCGACCGGTGACGTGTTCGCGGATGCACTATCGGCCGGCCCCGCCGCTGCTGTGGCGCACGGCGCCATCCTGCTGACAGACGGCGCGGGCATGCCAGCTTCAGTGGGCTTGTACCTGGCCGGTCTCCCGAGCCGTACCGTCTTCACAATTGGCAACGCCGCGGCGCTGGCGTACCCACCGGGCACCCGCGTTGCGGGAAGTGACCGATTCGTGACATCCGCCCTCGTTGCACAACGGTTCTTTCCCAGTCCATCGGTTGTGGGCGTCGCGACCGGCTACAACTACCCAGATGCCCTCGCTGGTGCGGCTGCTATGGGTGTGATCGGTGGTCCTGTTCTGTTGTCAGACCCGTTCGTGCTTCCGCCCGGTATTGACTTCTATCTGGGCGCGCATGCAGCGACGGTGACGCAGGCCTTTCTCTTCGGGGGGGTCGCCAGTCTGACTGATTCGATTTACTTCGACGTCTCGAGCGCCCTCGGCGGCTGACGCCCGGCCGGGTGGCGTTTGTCGGTTTGCTCGTCCTCCGAAATGGGTCTGGACCCGAGCGAGAAGGATGCAAAGCACCATGTGGCAGGACGATGCCGATGAGGTGATCGGCGGTGATCTCACTGCGGCCGCGGCGTACCTCACGTCCGCAGGAGGTGCCGTGGTCACTGGTGTCGCGCCGTGCGGCATGCGTGACCGAGCGCGCGGGGCCGTCGGGTACACGACGTCGCTCGGCTTCGGGAAGAAGCTGGAGCGCATGCTCCGCGACCCGAAGGTCGCACTCGCCTATCACACTCGGGAGCACGGGTTCGCGACGAGCGGACTGTTCGTGCTCGTGCAGGGAGCCGCAACGGTCGATCTCGCACCGTCGCACGCGCGGCTGGAGGAGTTCCGACCGTCGGCGGAGCGGTTCCTAGGGCCGGCGAAAGAGGGACCGATCTGGGACCCGTTGCTTCGGTCCTACTACCGCGAGCGCGTCTTCGTCGACATCGACGTGGCCCGAGTCGTCACGTGGCCGACGCTCACCGCGGATGGCGCGCGGAGCGTCAGCGGGCCACCGTTGCCAGCGCTGCCGGACCCGCAGCCGCCGCCAAAGAATGGCACGGGACCGCGAGTGGACATCGATAAGGCGGCGGGCCAGCTGTCGTCAGTGCCGCACCGCCTGATCGCGTACAGGGGCGGCGACGGGTTCCCAGTTGTCGTGCCGGCGCAGCTCGCAGGCCACGATCATGACGGCCTCCGCCTGATCGTTGCCTCCGGTTTGGTGCCACCCGGTGGGCGGCGCGCTGGGTTCCTCGCCCACGCCTTCCGACCGCACCTCGTCGGACTCGCCACCCGTGGCTTTACCGGATGGCTCGCGGTAGACGGCGATGACGTGCGGTACGCCCCGCACACGTCGGTGGGGTTCTACGCACCACCACGCAAGAACCTCCTGCTTGTCAGCAACGGCGTGATGGCGCACGCCGGGGTCTGGCGGGCGCGCCGCAATGGCACAGCGGAGAGACTGGCGCGCCTTGCCGCAGAACGCGCGAAAGATGGCTGACACGATCGAGGTCGAACCGATGACGGCGCGGATCGGCGCGGTGGTCCATGGTGTTGACCTGCGTGCGCCGCTCAGCGACACGGCCAGGTCAGAGATCCAGGCCGCCCTCGCGCGCCACCTCGTCCTGTTCTTCCGCGACCAGGACCTCTCCGACGAGCAGCACCTCGCCTTCGCCGCCACCTTCGGGACGGTCAACCACTCGGCCTATGCGCCGGCCGGCGCGACGGGTGCGGCGGCGTGCATTGAGTGGATCGAGGACGGCCCGGACAGCCCTCCAAAGGCCGACCTGTGGCATACCGACGTGGCCTTCCTCGAGCAGCCCCCGGACTACGCCGTCCTCAACCTCCGCGTCTCGCCTCCGGTCGGCGGGGACACCCTGTGGGCCGACCTCTACGGTGCCTACGAGGCACTCTCGCCGACGATGCAGGCGGCGATCGAGCACCTCGAGCTCGACCTTCGGCCAGGTACACCTGTCGAGCTGTCTTCTGGTGAGCGCCGGTGGTTCGAGTACGTGCGTGACCGGAGCCGGCCGCAGTCGCGCCACCCGATCGTTCGCGTCCACCCCGTCACCGGCCGCAAGGCCCTGTTCCTCGCCGGCCAGTTCATCGAGGGCATCACCGGCATGTTGCCCGAGGAGAGCGACATGCTCCTGAAGCTGCTCCGTGCGACGGTCACCGACCCGAACCTGCAGTGCCGCTGGCACTGGCGTGAGCACGACCTCGTGATCTGGGACGAACGGTGTACGAACCACCGGGCGACCTCGGCGCACTTCCCGGCGCGGCGCGTGGTTCGGAGGTGCACCGTCGGCGCGTCGACCGTTGTCGGGCCTGCGACGTAGAGTCGCCTGGGTGATCCCGACCCTAGACCTCGCCTCCGCGTCGGGCAGGGACCTCGCCGACGCGCTGATCACGAACTCCTGCGTGCTCGTCGTCGGTCACGGCGTTCCCACCGTGCTCCGTAAGGCGATGGCGGACGTCACGGCGGCCTTCTTCGACCTGCCGCGAGCCGAGAAGGAACGCGTACGGTGGCCGGGCACGGGCGCGTGGCGTGGGTGGCAACCCGTCTACGACGGCACCCCGGAATTGACCGGGGACCGCGTCCCCGACCTGGTAGAGCGGTTCGAGGCGCAGGAGCTCGAGCACTTCACCATGTGGCCCGAGCGCCCCGCGGAGCTCCGCGAGACGTGGGTGGCGTACAACGCCGAGTGCCGGCGCGTGACCAGCCTCCTGATCGACCTGTTCGCCGATGGGCTCGACCTCCCCGCTGAGGACATCCCGGCATGGACCGAGAATCAGTACGCGAACCTCTGCGTCAACAATTACCCCGCGCAGCCTGACCCACCGTTGCCCGGTCAGGTCCGCATCGGGCCGCACACCGACCGCGGAGGCATCACGCTGCTGGCCGCTGACGCGGCGCCTGGTGGCCTACAGGTGCGCCTGCCAACGACGGGGGAGTGGGTCGGCGTCACCATCCCCGTCGATGCCTACCTCGTGCAGGTCGGTGACCTGTTCGCCCGATGGACGAACCTTGTCGTGCACGGCAACGTGCACCAGGTTGTCAACCCGCCCCGCCATCTCGCGGCGCAGGCCCGCCGCCAGGCGATCGTGTACTTCCACTACCCGCACCTCGACACGGTGGTCACCCCAGCGCCGAGCTGTGTCGCGCGGTCAGGGCGCGACCCGCTCCCCCCGATGCACGCGCGCGACCACCTCCTCCGTCGGCAAGCGGCGTACGCCAAGGCGCACGACGTGCGCTCAGGCGAGCTCGACGGCGTCACGGCCTGAGCCCAGCGCCCTCGCCGCGAGGCTCAGGCGGGGCGGCGTGGACCTGAGAGCGCTGGGTGACGCAGATCGATCACCACGGCCTCGTGGCTGTCGTCGTCGACGATGACCGACGGCGGCGAGAGGTACCCGCACGACGCGCAGTAGACGCGGATGCCCGACCGCACGATCCAGATGCCGGCTTCGCCGACGGTTGCCCCACACCGGTCGCACCACGCTGCCACGGGCATGCGGGCATCGTCCGCCCCGAGGGTGAGAACAACCTGAACCCTCGCGAAGTAGCCCCGAAGAACCGCGCCGCCGTTACCCGACGGGTAATCGCTCCCACGACTCCGAGAGCGCACTGTTGGCCAGGTCACCTCACACCAAGGAGGCCCTTCCATGACCGACATCGCGACCACGATCGACACCTACCTCGCCGCCTACAACGAGCCCGATGCCAACACCCGCCTCTCGCTGGTCACAGAGGCGTTCGCGCCGGAGGCCCGGCTGATCGACCCGCCGCTGGACGGGTCCGGTCACGATGGCATCAGCGCCATGATGGGCGCGGTCCAGCAGCAGTTCCCGGGCCATTCACTCCGGCGGACCACCGGCGTGGACGAGCACCACGGCTACTTCCGCTTCGGTTGGGACCTCGTCGGTCCCACGGGCGACCTTGTCCTCCAGGGCACCGATGTCGGCGAGCTCGACGGGCTCGGCCGGCTGGCTCGCGTCACCGGGTTCTTCGGGCCGCTGCAGGAACGCGACTGACCCGTGCATGCGCTCGTTTACCGTGGGGGCGTGGCTGCCCCCACGGTCGGCGAGCTGCTGCGCGACTGGCGCGGGCGTCGCCACCGCAGCCAGCTCGACCTGGCGCTCAGCGCGGGCGTCTCCGCCCGTCACCTGAGCTTCGTGGAGACTGGCCGGGCCAAGCCCAGCCCCGAACTGGTGCTCGCCCTCGCCTCTCACCTGGACGTCCCGCTCCGCGAGCGCAACACACTGCTCATCGCCGCCGGGTACGCGCCACGCTTTGCCGAGACGCCGCTCGACGACGCGGCGATGGCGCGGGTCAACGCCGCCCTGCAGCGCCTCCTTGACGCCCATGACCCGTACCCGGGCGTCGTGCTCGACCGGTACTGGAACGTCGTCGCGTCCAACGCCGCGGCGGGCATGCTGGTTGCGGCCCTCCCAGCGGCCCTCGTGGGGCCACCGCTGAACGTGTTCCGGGCCAGCCTGCACCCGGACGGCCTGGCGAGAGTCACACGCAACTTCGCGGAATGGGCGACGTACCTGGTCGCCACCCTGCGTCGCCTGGTCGCGCGGACGGGCGATCCTGTGCTCGACGCGCTCTTCTCCGAGGTCGCTGCCTACCCCAACGTCGCCGAGCTGCTCGACGCGCCCGAGTGGCTGCCCGACGACGTGCCTCTTCTTGTGCCGTGCCACCTCGTCACGGGTGATCTCGAGCTCTCGCTGTTCACGACGCTCACGACGTTCGGGACGCCGCGGGATATCACGCTCGACGAGCTGGCGGTCGAGCTGTTCTTCCCCGCCGACGACGCGACCGAGCGGGCGCTGCGGGCGGTCACTGTCGGGCCCCCTCGGTAGGCTGGTGCTGTGCGCGCGGTGATCCTCGAGGTCGACGAGCGGATGCTCGCTGAGCGGCAACGGCTCGGCCTGGACCGGTTCGACGAGATGTGGGAGGGCGTCCTCCACATGGTCCCGCCGCCGAAGGGCCGCCATCAGTACATCGCCACGGAGCTGGCCACCGCGCTCGCGGCGCCGTCGGGTCGCGCCGGCTGTCGCGTCGCCGTTCAGATCGGCGTGTATGCCGCCGCTGACGACTACCGCATCCCCGGCGTCGCGATCGTCGCTCCTGCCGCTGACGCCGAGCGGGGGGTCGACGGCCCACCGCTCGTCGTGATCGAGGTCCGGTCGCCCCACGACGAGTCCTACGAGAAGGTGGCGTGGTACCTTGCCAGAGGGGCCGGGTCCGTGGTGGTCATCGACCAGGGCACGTTCTCCGTCGAAGTGTTCACGCCGGAGGGAACGTTGGAGCAAGGGCCGGACGGCCTCACGCCGGTACCCGGGCTCGACGTGAGGATGGGCGCGTCGCCCGACGGCTCCGCGCTCGTTGTCGAGACGGCGGAGGGGACGCACCAGCTCACGGGATAGCCCCGGTACCCTGGCGGGCGTGGCTGTCCGTTTCGTCGTGATCGGCGGTGGGCCGGCAGGAAACACCGCCGCCTCCTATGCCGCCCGCCTCGGGGCCGAGGTCACCATCGTCGAGTCCGACATCCTCGGCGGCGCCGCCCACCTGCGCGACTGCATCCCCTCCAAGGCCATGATCGCGACCGGCGGAGCCATGGCCGAGGCGCGCCGCGCGACCGGCATGGGGCTCGAGCCGTTGGCGCCCGAGCTCGACCCGCCGGCGCTGCGGGAGCGGATCTCGGCGATCACGACGCGCCTGCAGCGCAACATCCACGACCTGTTGAGCAGCCAGGGCGTCCGGATCATCCCCGGGATCGGGCGGATGAAGGGCGCGCACGAGATCGTCGCCGAGACGCCCGACGGCATCGAGGAGCTCGACGCCGACGCCGTCCTCATTTCGACCGGGAGCCGCCCGCGCATACCCGAATGGTGTGCCCCGGACGGTGAACGGATCCTGACGACACGCCAGGCCTACCCGCCGCCCGAAATGCCGTCGCACCTCATCGTCGTGGGCTCGGGCGTCACGGGCGTCGAGTTCGTGCACATGTTCAGCTCGTTCGGCTCGAAGGTCACGCTGATCGTGAGCCGTCAGCAGGTCCTCCCCCGCAAGGACACCGAAGTCGCTGCC
>Ga0070741_10002052_pt1 | contig 56319 bp, 47 predicted proteins | sample Coa_R1_4_FD_66440 | JGI IMG/M metagenome (GOLD analysis project Ga0070741, IMG submission 66440) | Surface soil microbial communities from Centralia Pennsylvania, which are recovering from an underground coalmine fire - Coalmine... | ecosystem: Environmental > Terrestrial > Soil > Unclassified ... | reverse complement strand
TCGGCTACGGCGCCATGCAGCTCGCGGGTCCCGGCGTGTTGGGTCCGCCGAAGGATCGCGACGCGGCGGTGGCGGTCCTGCGAGAGGCGATCGCGTCCGGAGTCGATCACATCGACACCAGCGACTTCTACGGGCCGCACGTCACGAACCAGCTCATCCGCGAAGCGCTGCATCCGTACCCGGACGATCTCGTCATCGTCACCAAGGTCGGCGCGCGCCGTGGCGACGACGCGTCGTGGATCCCCGCGTTCTCGCCGGACGACTTGACTCGCGCGGTCCACGAGAACCTGCGCAATCTCGATCTCGATGCGCTCGACGTGGTGAACTTCCGCTGCGCGTTCAGCATCCACGAGCCGGCCGAGGGCTCGATCGAGACCGTCCTCGCCGATTTCCAGCGCCGGGGCCTGGTGCGCCACATCGGCCTCAGCAACGTCACGCCCGCGCAGATCGCGGAGGGGCGACGAATCTGTGAGATCGTTTGCGTGCAGAACCACTACAACCTCGCGCATCGCGACGACGACGCCGTGATCGACGACCTCGCCCGCGACGGCACGGCCTACGTCCCGTACTTTCCGCTTGGCGGGTTCACCCCGCTCCACTCGGCGACCCTCTCGGACGTCGCTCGACGGCTCGGCGCGACCCCGATGCAGGTCGCGCTCGCCTGGCTGCTCCGCCGCGCGCCGAACATCCTCCTCATCCCGGGCACATCTTCGGTGGCGCACCTGCGCGAAAACCTCGCCGCCGCCGAGCTCGATCTGCCGGACGACGCCTGCGGCGAGCTGCAGGGCGCGGCTTCGTAGGCGAGAGCTCCAGCGTCGCCTCCGTGCGCGGCGGGACGTCGCTGCAGAGGACTTGCCAGCCTGCCGATGATCGAGTCAGAAACCGGGCACGTCGGGAGCGGAGGCAGGCCATGTCCAATCGAACGATCCACCGAATGACGATCATCCTCGCGCTTGGGGCATCCCTGGCGCCGAGCGCCGCCCGCGGCGACGGCTGCGAGGCCGCGCTGAACGCGGTCCTGGCCTCGCTCACGGAGTGCCGGCTCAGGGTCGAATCGCGCTACACCGACTCGAGCGAGCAGGCGAGGCGCGAGAGCGCGCTCGAGAAATGCGCCGCCAGCTTCCGCGGCAGCTTCTCGCGCTTGCAGCAGAGGTATGGGTCCAGCTGTCCCGCCGTCGAATCCGCCGGAGAGTTCGAGAGCTTCACGGCTCGCTCGACGGACGCCCTCGCCTCCGCCGCGGGGGGTGGGCAGCTCAGCACCTCGCCGACGATCCCGGTGATCGTCGACAACCAGGTGCAGATCTCATCGCTGTGCATGGGACCGACGTTGACGTTCTTCGTGGGCTACACGCCGGTCGACATCGCGTACCAGCAGCAGAAGACCGTCCAGGTGTCGCAGCTCTTCGGCCTCTACCAGATCGGTTTCCAGGTGAACGGCTGGTACTGGCGCTCCTGCATCTCGGCGGGAAACTGCCCGAACCCGAACAACTGCCAGAACCCGGACAACGCGGGTCAGGTTGGAATCCTGGTGGCCCCGGACTGCTCGTCGGCGACGCTCATCCAGAACTGGACCGCCTTCACCTGCGACGGCATGGTGCCGAACGCGAGCGCTGCAGTCAGCGTGACGCTCCAGAGCTCGAATCCCTGCACGGTCGTGGTCAAGAATACGGCGACGATGCTGCAGCCGACCGACCAGTGCTGCAGCTGCAGCTCCTGTACGGGGAGCCAGGTGCCGGCGGGCCAGACGACCCACTGCCAAGGCTGACCGCGGCGTCCGGCTCAGCGGCGAGCGAGCGCCAACGGAGAACGAGAGCCGGGCCGATGCGGTGCGCGAACGTGGGCTCGTGAAGCGGCGGCCTTGGCGGGTCGTCGCGCGGGCTCGTCCGTCCGGGACGAGCTCTCCGCCGTCGCGGCGGGGACGCAGCGGGCGACGCCGTCGGAGCTGGTGACCGCGCACGACGCGCCCGCCGGACAGGGTCGGCCGTCGTCGCAAGGGCGGCAGCGGAGCGCCGCTTCTGGGCAGAACTCGGGCTCGAAGAGGCACTTGGTCGCGACGAGGCGCCGCCCGCAGTCGTCGTCGTCCGCGGCGCAGCGGTTCCAGTTGCACGGCCAGCCGTCGCACAACGTGTCGCAGTCCTCCACGTCCGGATCGCAGACGTGGACCAGCTCCATCATCCCGTGGTCCTCGTGGGTGAGCTTGTGGCAATGGTCGACGTACGTGCCCGCGAAAGCGCGGAACTCGGTGATGAGGTCCGCCGTCCGGTTGAGGTTGACGAGATAGGTGTCGCGCCAGTGCGCGAACGGCGGCTCGAAGAGCCTTCCCGCGGCGTTCGGGCTCGACGACCCGGCCGGCGGCAGCGGACAGACCACGTACGGGTTGATGTGGATGTGGAAGGGATGGCCGTCGAATCCCGAGACGACGCGCCAGTGCTGCACGTCGCCCTTCTTCATCACGCGGTCGTAGGGATGCTTCGACCGATCCGTGCTCTCGAAGTTCTTCGCGTTGATGTTGTGGTCGTCGAAGCCGCAGCGGTCGAGGCTGTCGGTGTTGTAGAAGATCATCCAGAGCGCGGAGAACTGGTCGATCGCCTCGATGTCGGTCACCTTCTCCGCGGCCGCGCATCGGGCGAGCGCGTCGACGGTGCCGCCGGCGAGCATCATGCTCGGCGACTGCGCGGCGACGGCGGCGAGATCCGGCATCACGGTCTCGGTCGGCGGCCGCGAGGACTTCGTGACGTTGACGATCGCGAGCACGTCGCCGTTCGACACGCGCTTCAGGATCTCCTCCGCTGTCGATGCGACCGTCGTCCCGACCGGCTCGGGCGTCGTTCCGGTCTGGTCCCGCTGAAGGGCGCGTGCGCTCATGAGGCAGAGGGTGTCCCCATGCGCCAGCCGGCTGCCGTCGAGCAGGGCTTCCACGCGATACCCCGACGACATGAAGACGTACGGCGGCGCGAAGGGCCAATCCGCCCCGTCGGCGGGCCTCGCGAGCGGGATGCCGTCGCGCTCGATCTGCGTGAGGGCGACCGGGCTCGCGTCGAGATCGAGGTCGTTGCAGTCGGAGTCCTTGCCCTTGAAGAGCGCGATCTGCACCTCGTCGAGGAAGGACGCGTCCAGGATGCGCCAGCGCTCGATCTGTCCGGGCGGCATCAGGAGGCGCGGCTTCTCGAGCCCGTTCACGAGGTTCGCCTGAGCGTTCTCGCCCGGCGTCGCGTTCAGCGTCGCGAAGCCGTCGAAGGTGATGTGGTCCTCGTCGCAGGGCTCGCCCTCGGAGAGCGGCGTGTACGTCGTCGGCGGCGTCGTCAAGACCATGACGCGCTCGCGGGCGTTCCGGACGCCCGGGATCTCGTCGATGTCGCCGCGCACGATGTACGCGCCCGCTGCGCCGCCGGCGACCTGGATGGCGGTCGTGCCGTGGATGTGCGGGTGGTACCAGCTGAGGCCGGCAGTCGCGGTTCCGTCCTCGTCGACGTCGTAGCGGTGCTGGACGCCGTGACCGGGCTCGACGCGCGACAGCACGTCGTCGGAGTAGAAGCAGGTGCGTGCGCCGGAGTCGGAGGCGTCGGCGCACGATCGGCACGAGAGCCCTTCGCTCTCCGCGCAGCCTCCGCCGCGCGCGGCGTCGGGCCGGACGTGGGCGCCGTGGAAGTGCAGGTTGGTGACGTTGAAGTCGTAGACGTGGCAGGTGTCGCCACTGGAGTCGGTGCATCGGCAATCGTCGTCGGTGCCGTGCGAGCCGTCGTGCCCGTGCGAGCTGCTCATGCAGGCCTCGCCGGTCGTCGAGTCGGTGCACGTGCAGACGTCGTCGGCGGATTCGGACACCGACTGATAGTCGCTCTTCGTGAAGCGGTTCCGCAGGTTGACGCGCACCCGGCGCGGGCTTCCGTCCCGCGCACGCGGAACGTCGATCGTCGGGCCCGGGTACTGGCCATTGTAGCCTCGCCCGCAGTGGCGCTGGCCCTCGAAGCGGAACTCGGTGGGCGCGAGCTCGAGCCGGTAGACGCCATCCCCGTCCGGCTCGAGGACGGGCGGGTTGTGGAAGGTCTCCGCCACGCAGCGGCCGTCGGCGAGCGGAACGCAGGTCGTCGCGTCGGTGCAGCCCGAGAGGAGGAGCCCGAGCGACATCGCCACGGCCGCGAAGGCGCCCGCGGCGGGGCGGCGACGCGAGCGATCGCGACCGCACCGGCCGACCGGATCCACACGGCACGCGTCGACGGATCGCACCTCCACACCGCCTCCTCGCGGCTCGCCGCGCGAGCCTCACGACCCCCGACCGCAGGCGACGACGCCGTCCGGCCGCTGGTCCCAGACGACGTATCGTCCTTCGGGCGAGGCGGGTTAAGCCGCGGCTGGCGAGCCTCGCCTCCGGTCGCGTGACTGGTTCAGCGCGTCGACGCGCTCACATCGCGAGGCGGCCCAGCGTGAAGCTGAACTTCTGCATGGAGCGGAAGCGGTCGCTCGGCACGACTTCGAGAAGCGCCCTTCGCAGATCGGCTTCGAATTCGCGGCCTCTCCCTTTCAGAGCCCGGTGCGAGGCGACGGAGGTCGAGAACATGAACCCGACGATCGAGTCGCACGTCCACGTTCGCTCGACGACCGACTCGTGCTCCTCGACTTCGAAACCCGCCGTGCGCAGCTCGTCCGAGGGGCCGCCGCAGAGCTGCTGATCGGGATTCCCGCGCGACCCGGCGGTCCACCGGTTCACGACCTCGACGACGGCTTGCTTCCAATGCTCTTCGCCCCGCCAGATCGGCTCGCCGCCGAGCGTGGCCAGCGCGCCGCCGGGTCGAAGCCATCGCCGGGCTCGCTCCAGGATGCGCTTCTGATCCAATCGGTGGAACGCTTCGCCGATCGTGATGAGGTCGATCGAGGCGGCGGCGAGCTCCAGATCCTCGGCGCGCTCCACCAGCCAAGCGATGTTCTTGACGCCGCGCCTGCTCGCTTCATCCCGTCCTGCGGCGATCATCTCCGGCTCGACGTCGACCGCGAGCACGCTCGCGAAGTACGCCGCCATCGGGATCGCGACGCGACCCGGCCCGCAAGCGAGATCGGGCAACGTACCGGCGCCGGTCGTCGCGCGCGAGCGAAGAGTCGACAAGAACTCGTCCGGGTACGGCGGACGATATCGAAGGTAGTACGGCGCCGTGCCGGCGAACGCAGCCGGTGAGGCCGGGTTCGGCACGGCGTGGCCCCGCCGCCGGCTCGTCAGGCGGGGCGCGCCGTGCCGACGAGCTTCGCCGCTTCGCACTCGCTGCGCGCGTCGGGCGAGCGGCTGCGATGGGCGCGCAGCGCCTCGGCGTACCACTCGAGCTCGTCGAGGAACTTCTGCGCGCGGCCGCGCGTCGCGGGGTCGGTCGGCGTCCCGTCCTCCGAGAATGCGCGCTGCACCGCCGGGACGGGAAAGATCGACGGAATGCTCACCGTGCCGAGCTCGCCCAGCATCATCCGGAGCTGCATCGCCGCGCGCACTCCGCCGAACGACCCCGCCGAGTAGCAGACGATCGCCGACGGCTTCCAGAACCACTCCTCCAGGAAGTGATCCAGGAGGTTCGACAGCGCGGGCGGGATCGAATGGTTGTACTCGCCCGACACGACGATCACGGCATCCGCGGGCACGATGAGCGCGGCGAGCTTCTCCAGCACCTCGGGCGCCTGCCCCTTCGGGTACTCCTTGTACATCTTGTCGAGGAGCGGCAGCCGGTCCTCGATGGGATCGATCAGCGCGACCTCGTGGCCGCGCGCTCGGCACTCGTTCACGATGAAGCGCGCCGCGCGAATCCCTTGCCGGTCGGCTCGAACGGAGCCGTAGACGGCCACGATGCGAAGAGCCATGCGCCGTTTCCTAGGCGACCGACCGATCGCTCGCAATCGCGGCGATCGCCCCGCCCGCGGCACGTCGCTCGCACTCCTTTTGCGATCGGATCGGGTGTGGCGTCGCTCGCGCAGCCGACGCGCGAGCGTCGGATCGCCGATCTGTCGCCGGTCGCGGACCCCGAGGTCGCGGCGGCCGACGTGACCCTCGACGGAGCGGACATCCGGGCGTACCACGGCAACGACCTGTCGCCGCAGGAGGTCCTGAGCGGCGGCGAAGCCGGGCCGCCGACGAGCGGATCCGCTTCGCCCTCGCGAGCCGATCGCGCGCCGTGCGCCGGGGCGCCGCGCGATCGTCGCGGTGATCGCGGCGGCGGCTCCTCAGCGTGCGGTCCCGCGCACCGTCGCGAGCGTTCCGACGCTCGGGACCTGCGATGCCCGCAGCTGGCTCCCCGGCGCCTTCAGCCGCTGCGTGGCGAGTACGGCCTTCGGCTGCTGCTGCGCCTTTCTCCGATCGGGAGGCGTGAGCACGATGACCCGGCTCAGGCGCCCACCGCGATACACGAGCGCGTAGTTCCGGCTCCGCAGGACGCGACGCACTGCCGCTTCCGTGCTCGCGCCCTCGATCGTCGCGTCGACGGGTGGCCGCTCGACGGTGCGGTTCATGACGACGTCGAAGTCCGCGCGCTCCCCCATCGCCGTCAGGACGTCGGCGAGTCGCGCGCCCTTCGCGCTGACGTCGAGCTCGCCGGGCGCCGGCACGTCGACGCGGAACGGCCGCGTCTGGTCCGGCGTCGCGGGCGGCGAAGCCGAAGCCGGAGCCGGAGCCGGAGCCGGAGGTGCCGGAGCCGCAGCCGCGACGGCGGCCAGCAGGACGACTGCAGAGAACGGCGGTAGACCAGCAACCCAACGCATGTCGCCATTATATCGCGGCGCGATACGAAGCGGAAATGCCTCCCCCGGATGGGCGACGTCGCGTCCGGCGACCGTCATTCGCGCGGCGCGCGCGTGATCGTTCCGGCCGTCTGCCCGCCGTCGATGACGACCTCCGCCCCCGTCATGAACGACGACGCGTCCGAGGCGAGGAACAGCACGAGCTCGGCGACGTCCGTCGGGAGGCCGGCGCGGCCGAGCGGGGTCCGCGCCAGCCGCTCGGCGGCCTGCGGGTCGTCGTCGCGGAGGACCATCGGCGTGAGCACGGGCCCCGGAACGACGGCGTTCACGCGGATGCCGTCGGACGCGAGCTCGAGCGCCGCGACCTTGGTCAGTCCCCGGAGCGCCCACTTCGAAGACGCGTAGGCGGCGTGGCCCGTCCACCCCGCGAGCGCGGCGGTCGACAGCGTGTTCACGATCGCGCCGTGGCCGCGGGCGCGCAGGTGTGGGCGAGCGGCCTGCATGCCGAGGAACGCGCCGAGGCAGTTCACGCGCCAGACGCGCTCGAAGCCGTCGGCGGTTTCGCGCTCGAGGTCCGCGCGGCGGAGCACTCCGGCGTTGTTGACCAGGACGTCGAGACGGCCGAAACGCTCGATGCCGTCGTCGATCAGGCGCTGCCACGAGGACGCGTCGGCGACGTCGAGGTGCGCGGCGTGCGCGCGACCGGCGAGCTCTCCCGCCAGCGACTCGACTTCGGGCAGGACGTCGCCGGCGATCAGCGACGCGCCGGCGCGCGCGAGCCGAAGGGCGATCGCGCGGCCCTGGCCGCGCGCGGCGCCGGTCACGAGCGCGACTCGACCGGGGAGGTCGAGCCCGAGAACGGCAGATTCGCGCGTGGTCGCCACGGTCCGACGGAGCTCTTTTTAATGATGGTTCATCAGGTCGATGACGGTGGTGCCGCCGGCCTTCCCGAGGAGGACGCGCCCCACCACCGTCATGTGCGTCCGCCAGTGTGCTTCCGCCTCCGCCGCTTTGCCGGCCTCGATCAGCGACACCAGCCGCTCCTGCGACCGCATCGCCCGCCGGCGGCTCGCGACCGAGTCCGGCGAAAGGCCCGTCTTGCTGATCGCGGTCACCGCGCGCTCGACGACCTCGCCCAACATCTCGGTCACGATCGCGAGGGTCTGGTTTCCGGCGAGCGCGACGAGCCGCTCGTGGAATCGCACGTTGACGGGAGCGAAGGCGTCGCCCTCGAGGACGACCCGCTGCTGCTGCTCGATGAGCCGGCGGAGCTCGGCGACGGCGGCCCGTCGCGACCGCACCGACGCGATCATCCGGGCCGCCGTCGGCTCGAGCAGCGTCCGCGCCTCGTAGACGTCCGCCAGCGGGACGTTGCGCGCCTGGAGCACCAGCGCCGCGGTCCGCGCGGTCATGCGGTGGTCGGGCTCGTGCACGACGACGCCGCCCAGCATCCCGCGCACCACCGAGATGAGTCCCTCCGCCTCCAGGATGCGGAGCGCCTCGCGCAGAGACGGCCGCGAGACCCCGAAGCGCTCGACCAGCTCCGGCTCGCGGCCGAGCGAGTCGCCCTCGGCGAGCTTGCCGGTCACGATTAGCTCCCGGAGCTCGTCGGCGATCCGCTGCGGCTTCTCCCGCAAACGCGAGGCCTCCGGCCTCTTCCGGGTGGCTCGTCCCGATGGCCTCCGCGCGACCGCCTTTCTGCTCGTCCGCGCCAATGCTCGAGAGCTTCCGTCGCTCACGCACGCACCCGATGCGTCATTTCAGCGGGTCGACGCGCAGCCGCACCAGCCGCAGGCTCGCGATGCGCCACTCGCCGTCTTCGCGCGCGTACTCCTCGAGGTAGTGCCCGTAGCCGGTGAGCCCGACGCGGCTGCCGGAATCGAATTGCGGCCATTCGACGTAGTCGGACATCGCCCACGTGCCGCGGGCCGTGTCGGGGCCCGTGAGCTCGATCTCCGGCATGTGGCCGTGGTGCACGGTGCGCGAGCCTTTGAGCGGGCCGCTGACCGACGCCACGATCGCGTCGCGGCCGCGCGCGACGAGGCTCGCCTCGGGCACCTCGAGCACGGCGTCGCGCGTGAAGACTTCGCCGAACCCCTGCCAGTCCTTGTGGTCGAGCGTGCGGAAGTAGCGCGCCTTCAGCCGTTTGATCTCCTCCACGTCGAGGAGACCGCGCAGGAGATCGTCGGCACTCGCGTCGCTCACGACCGCTCCATCCGATCGAAGGCGGCGTCCATCGCGTCGCGGCGCCGCCGGTACGCCGCCCGGAAGCTGCCGTGGGTCACGAGGTACGGCTCGCCGAGCACGAGCGCCTCGACGAGGTTCCGGACGGCGTAGTCCGGCGTCGCGAGGTCCTCCGCGGCCAGCGGGCTGTGAGCAAGCATCGCGGTCAGGTCGTCGGGATCGACCGCGGTCGGGCCGAGCTCCGCCGGTCGCGCGCGCGCGCTGCTCTCGAGGTGGCGCGTGACCATCCCGGCGGGGAAGAGGATCGTGACGCCGATCCCGTCGTCGGCGAGATCCTCGCGCAGCGTCTCCCCGAAGCCCATGACCGCGAACTTGCTGGTCTGGTACGCGCCCAGACGGATGCTGGGCGCGAGCACGCTCGAGGACGCCGTGAGAACGATGCACCGCTGGCCGGTTCCGCTTCGGATCAGCGGGAGGAACTCCCGGACGGTGCGCACGATCCCGAGCACGTTGACGTTGAGCACCCACTGCCAGTCCTGCTCGGTCAAGCGGTCGATGGCGCCGAGCTGCTGCACACCGACGTTCGCGCACAGGATGTTGCAGCCGCCGAGCCGCGCCGCGACAGCGCGTGCGGCCGCGGCGACGGAAGCGGCGTCGCCGACGTCGACCCGGAGCGCCGCGGTCGGCACGCCGAACTCCCCGGCCAGCGCGGAGGCGACGTCCTTCGCCGCGGCCTCGTCGATGTCGAGCACGGCAACGCTCATTCCGATGCCCGCGAAGGTGCGGCCCAGGGCGGCACCCAGCCCCGACCCGCCGCCGGTGACGACCGCGACCTTTCCCGCGAGACGCGCTTTCGGCATGATCGACCGGGCTCGACGCCCGAAGAACATCTACATGTTTCGATCGCCCGTGGCGACAAGTCCGGCAGAAGGGACGACATGAGACCGCTCCCGGTCGCGGAGAGGTAATGCCGGCGTCGAGCGGCGCCCTGTCGCACGTCCGCGTCTGCGACTTCACCGGGCAGCTCGCGGGAGCGGGCGCGACGAAGGTGCTCGCCGCGTTCGGCGCGCAGGTGATCCGCATCGAGGACCCGGTGCGGCAGGGGCGCTGGGACATCCTGCGCGGCGCGCCGCCCTTCCTCGACGAGCGCCGCGGCGTCGACCTCGGCGGCGGCTTCAACAACCACAACACCGAGAAGCTCGGCATCACCCTCAACCTCCGTACCGAGCGCGGCCGCGAGCTCCTCGAGCGCCTCGTCTGCATCTCCGACGTCGTCGCGGAGAACTTCGCGTCCGGCGTGATGGAGCGCCTCGGCTTCGGGTACGAGCGCCTGCGCGAGCTCCGGCCCGACGTCGTCTACGTCTCGAACAGCGGCTTCGGGGCGAGCGGGCCGTACCGGAGCTTCAAGACGTGGGGCCCGGTCGTGCAGGCGATCTCGGGCTTGACGTTCACGTCCGGTCTCCCGGAGCGCGAGCCCGCCGGCTGGGGCTACTCGTACATGGACCACACCGGCGCCTACGTGATGGCGATCGCGATCCTAATGGCGCTCTACCATCGAGCGCGCACCGGCGAGGGCCAGTGGGTCGACATGGCGTGCACGGAGGCCGGGGCGACGCTCACCGGCCCCGCGATCCTCGACTGGAGCGTGAACGGCCGGCCGATGCGACGTCCGGGCATGCCCCACAGCAACCGGAGCGACTGGCCGCCCATGGCGCCGCACGGCATCTACCCCGCTCTCGGTGACGACTCGTGGATCGCGATCGCCTGCCGCGACGACGCCGACTGGCAGGCGCTCGCGAGCGTCGTCGATCCTCCGTTCGCGCGCGAGGCGCGCTTCGCGGCGCTCGCCGGTCGCCTCGCGGCGCAGGACGATCTCGACGCCGGCGTCGCGCGCTGGACGAAGGAGCGCGAGGCGGCCGCGACGGCGCGCGCGCTGGTCGCCGCCGGCGTCCCCGCCGCGGTCGTCGCTCGCCCGGAGGAGCGCATCGAGCGCGACCCGAACACCGCGGCGTGGGGCCTCTGGCCGGAGGTCCGGCAGACCGCGATGGGGCGCGTCCGGGTGGATGGGCTGCCGGTCCACCTCTCGCGCACCGACTGGTCCATCGCCCGCGGCGCGCCCAGTCTCGGCGAGCACAACGACCGGGTCTACGGCGAGCTGCTCGGGCTCGCGCAGAGCGAGATCGACGCCCTGCGAGGGAAGGGCGTTATCTGATGGCCGGGCCGCTCGCCGGCATGCGCGTGCTCGAGCTCGCGCACGAGCGCACCGCGTACGCGGGCAAGCTGCTCGCCGACGCGGGCGCGGACGTGCGCCTCGTCGAGCCTCCCGGCGGCTGCGCGCAGCGCCGCCACGCGCCCTTCGCCGGCGATCGTCCCGATCCCGAGCAGAGCCTCTCGTTCTGGCACTACAACACGAGCAAGCGCGGCATCACGCTCGAGCTCGCGGCGCCGCGCGGTCGCGAGCTCGCGCGCGAGCTGATCGCCCGCGTCGACGTCGTGCTCGAAGGCGAGGACCCGGGCCGCCTCGAGTCGCTCGGGCTGGTCGCGACGGACGAGCTCGCGCGCCGTCGCGAGCTCGTGTGGACGTCGATCACGCCGTTCGGGCGCAGCGCGCCGCGCGCCGACGAGCCCGCGACCGACCTCACCTTGCTGGCGGGCGGCGGTCCCGCGTGGAGCTGCGGGTACGACGACCACTCGCTGCCGCCGGTGCGCGGCGGAGGCAACCAGGCGTACCACATGGGCGGCCACTACGCGGTAATGGCATTGCTCGTGGCGGTGCTCGAGCGCGAGCGGAGCGGGCTCGGACAGCTCGTCGACGTGAACGTCCACGCGGCGTGCAACGTCACGACCGAGTTCGCGACCTACGAGTGGCTCGTCGCGCGCGGCACGGTGCAGCGCCAGACCGGCCGGCACGCGACCGTCGCGCGCTCGGCGCCGACGCAGGCGCGCTGCGCCGACGGTCGCTACGCGAACACCGGCGTGCCGCCGCGCACGTCCGAGGAGTTCGGCCGCCTGCGCCAGTGGGTCGTCGACCTCGGACTGGCCGAGGAGTTCCCCGAGATCTTCCTGCTCGAGATGGGAATGCAGCGGCCGCGCATCGAGCTCTGGCGCATCGGACAGGACGAGGAGGCGACCGCGATCTTCGCCGCCGGTCGCGACGCGATCATGCTGATCGCTTCCAGGCTCCCGGCGGCCGAGTTCTTCCGCCAGGCGCAGGAGCGCGGCATTCCGGTCGGCGTCATCTACTCGCCCGAGGAGGTGATCGACGACCCGCACTTCCGGGCCCGCGGCTTTCCGACCGAGGTCGACCACCCGGATCTCGGCCGAGCCGTGACATATCCGGGCGCACCGTACCGCTTCCTCCGCACGCCGTGGCGCATCTCGCGCCGGGCGCCGCGGCTCGGCGAGCACAACGCGGAGATCTACGGCGAGCTCGGCCTCGGCGCGGAGCAGCTCTCCGCGCTCCGTGATCAGCGCGTGATCTGACGGCGGCGGTGATGCGGCTCGAGTGACGCGCATCGCTTTTTCCTCTTGCGGAACGCCGTACGCAGCCGCTACACCGGCGCCGAGCTCGGCGCCCACCCTCCACCGTCCTTCACGACGTTTTCCCGACGTTCCTCCCACCGTTCCGCGAGACCGAGCATTCGCTCTAGCGAGAATGGAGGATCGGAGCCCCATGCGCGCCACGTCCGGCTGCCGGCGGCGTCAATCGCGCCGATGCTCGTGGACTGGCGCTGCGCCCCTTGCGGTCGCAGGCGTGCTCGCGACCTCGCTCGCACGGCCGGCGACGGCTCGATCCGCCGTGCAGCTGACGCCGGACGGCGTCGAGACGCTCGTCAGCAAGGACGTGAACGGGGAGCACTGGTCGATCGTCGCAGATCGCGCGCAGGGTCGCGTCTGGGCGAATGTCTACGGCTCCGGCGGCGAGGCGCCGCAGTTCGTCTCCTGCCTCGAGACGAGCCGAGCGGGCGGCGCGGTCCACCTGCGCTGCAAGGGGACGCGCGGCTGCGAGCCGTGGGTCGACCTGGCCGAAGTCGCGCTTCCCGAAAGCTTCTTTCATCCGCCGGCGGACTGCTCCGCGGGAGACCCGGCCCCGGCGGCCAGCGGCGACCGGCCGTCGAAGAAGACGCCCGGATCCGGGCTGCGCCTGACGCCGGACGAGAAGATGCTGCTCGTCGGCAAGGACGTGGGCGGGGCACACTGGACGATCGCTCGCGCGCCGAGGGGCTTCACGCTCGCGGGCTCGGCGTCTCCGCTCGACGGAGGCCCGTCGCAGTTCGTCTGGTGCAAAGAGTCCGACGCCACGGGCGACGATCGAATCTTCGCCTGCTCCACGGCGCCCGGCTGTAGGTGCGGGTCCTGTCCCGCGTCCGGATGGTCCGCGGCCGGCGAGGTGACGCTGCCTCGCACGTTCCTCGAAGACCGTCGCTGCGCCGACGGAGCGCCGAAGCCCGATCCGCCGGCGAGGGTCGTCGCGCCCGCAGGCGACGGCGTCGCCTTCGGCTCGACCGTCGCCATTTCGAGCGACACCGCGGCGATCGCGACGGTCGTCGGGCGGGACCGTCGCCCGGCCGTCGACGTCTTCCAGCGCGCGCAGGGACGTTGGCGCCGTCGTACGCGACTCCAGAGCCCCGATCGTGCCGACGGGGACTTCGGCGTGACGATCGCGCTCGCGGGACGGACGATCGTCGTCGGCGGAAAGCGACGCGCGTATGTGTTCGAGCTCGGAATCGACGGATCGAAGCTTTCCGCGCAGATCGATCCCTTCACCGATGCGGACGACGAAGGGACGATCACCGCCGTCGCCACCGACGGCGACGTCGCGGTGGTCGCGGCAACCTATCCCGTGAACGCCGCACTCGTCTTCGAGCGCGCCGGCGGCGGCTGGCGGCAGGTCGCGGCGCTGCGCCGGGAGTCGATCTCGGGCTACGCTGCACCCCTGTCGCTCGCGCTCGAAGGAGACACCCTGGCCGTCGGCGACACCGACGGGTGCGGAGCCGTCCTCGTCTACCGGCACCAGCAAGGCAGCTGGAACCGCGTCGCCGCGATCTCCGCGCCGACCTGTCCGGGAGCCAGCGGTTTCGGCGCGTCCGTCGCGCTGTCCGGCTCGACCCTGCTCGTCGGCGCCGACCCCCACATCGAGCGCGACCAGCGATCGCACGACGGCGCGGCGTTCGTCTTCGAGCAGCGCGACGGCGCCTGGCGCCAGGTGTCCATGCTGCACTCGTGTGCGCGCGACCTCGGGCGCTTCGGCTCGACGGTCGGCCTGTCGAAGGACCGCGCGCTCGTCGGCGCAGCCAGCTACTACGGCGGCGGCTCGGCGGGCGACGTCGTCGTGTTCGAGCCGGGCGCAGAGGGATGGCGGGAGAAGGGAAGGCTCGTCGCGAGCGACGCGGCGGAGACCGGCGAGGACTTCGTCGCGGTCTCCGCGAGCACGGTCCTCGTCGGAGCGCCGCAAGAGAAGATCGCCTACGCGTTCGACCTCGCCTCGGGCGCTCTTGCGCCACCGGAGCCGTGCGCGCCCGCGCCCACGCCGACGCCTCGTCCGACGGTCTGGCCGCTCGCGGGCTGGAGCGTCGAGCCGCCCGAGCAGCACGGCATGAGCGCCGTCGTCCTGGACGGCGCTCGCCGGTACGCGTTCCAGCCCGGCAAGAGCACGCAGGCCGTGGTCGTCGTGCGCCACGGCGTCATCGTGGCCGAGTGGTACGAGCCGGGACGAGACCCGAGCTCCTTCGCCGCGAGCTGGTCGGTCGCGAAGAGCTTCGCCGGAGCCCTGATCGGGATCGCGATCGGCGAGGGCAAGATCGAAAGCGTCGACGCGAGCCTCGCGCGGTTCATTCCAGAGTGGTCGGGGACCGACAAGGAGGCGATCACGCTCCGCGACGTCCTCCGCATGGAGTCGGGCCTCACCTGGACGGAGGACTACTCCGTCTTCCAGACCGACCTCTCGGACATCGCGGTGCTGGCGAGCCAAGTCTCCGATCAGCTGGCGTACGTCCTGAGCAAGCCGCTCGGACGACCGCCGGGCACCTTCTTCGCGTACTCGAGCGCGGACAGCATGCTCCTGTCGCGCGTGATCGAGGTCGCGACGGGGATGCGCGCGGCGGAATACGCGCGCAAGGTCCTGTTCGACCCGCTCGCCATGGCGCCGGTCGACTGGTGGAGCGACGTGCCCGGGCATACGCTCACCTACTGCTGCATCGACACGCCGTCGCGCGAGCTCGCGAAGTTCGGTCTGCTCTACGCGCGCGAGGGCCTCTGGGGCGACCGCCAGGTCGTTCCCGCCGAGTGGGTGCGGGAGTCGACGTCGCCGAGGGGAAGCGGCTACGGATACCAGTGGTGGCTCCCGGTCACGACGGGCATCCGCGGCACGGAGGACTTCTTCGAGGCCCTCGGCTTCGACGGCCAGTACATCGACGTGTTCCCGAGCCTCGACCTCGTCGTCGTGCGGAGCGGGCACTACGAGAAGGACTCGGGGCCGCCGATCGCGGATCCGACGCTGTTCGCGCGCTACCCGGCGGCGGGCCTCGGCAACGGGCGGGGAACGATTCCGCCCGACGAGTGGAGCGCCTTCGAGTTCCTCCGGCCGATCTTCGAGTCGATCTTCGAATAGGCGCCCGGGGCCGCGGTTCCGGAGCGCGTGTCGCGCGCGGCATTTTTTCGCCGCCGGGACGCGGAGCGGCGGCGGACGCCCCGTCCGGCCGGGGCACGGCTGGCGAGCGGCTTGCGTGCGACTCGGCGCGCGATCCTCGGCGCACCGCCACGCCGCGAGTTGGGGGGGGCAGGGTGCACGGAGAAACGAAACAAAGCCGCCTGCGCGCTTGCCTGGGCAACGGCATGACGACTTCGGGGCTGCGCGCGGCGCTCGCTCTGCCGCTCGCGCTCTTCGTCGGCCTCGCCGCGGCGCGCGGCGAAGCGGCTCCGCTCCCCGTGTACGGCGACGCGCTCCAGAGCGGCTTCGCCGACTGGAGCTGGGGCCCGCACAGCCTTTCGCAGGGCGCCGTGGTGCACGCGGGCAGCGCCGCGATCTCCTTCGAGCCCGACGGCTGGGGCGGGCTCTACCTGCACCGCGACGCCGGGATCGACGTCGCGCAGTACGGAGCGCTCGAGCTCTGGGTGCGCGGTGCGGGCGCGGGCGGCCAGAAGGTCACGGTCGCGCTTCTTTCCGGCGGCGCGATCGCCGGCAGCGCGTCGCTCGACTCGTTCGTCGCGGGCGGCAAGGTGCCCGCGGGGAGCTGGGCGAAGGCGTCGGTGCCGTTCTCCTCGCTCGGCGTGACGAGCGGCTTCCTCGACGGCGTGTGGCTGCAGGACGCGAGCGGCGTCGACCAGCCGACGCTGTGGGTCGACGACGTCCAGCTCCTCGCGCAGACCACGCCGCCGCCCCCGCCCGCCGCGGTCGGCGTCACGATCGATCCGAGCGCGAATCGCCGGCCGGTCAGCCGTCTCGTCTACGGCGTCAACTTCGCGACGGCGTCGGCGCTCGCCCGCGTGCACTATCCCGTGCAGCGCTGGGGCGGAAACGCGGTGACGCGCTACTCCTGGCAGGACGACGTCAGCAACAAGGCGAGCGACTGGTTCTTCTACAACATCCCCGACGACAACCCGGCGCCGCAGAACCTCCCCGACGGCTCGAGCGCCGACCGCTTCGTCGACGACGCGCGCGCCGCCGGCGCCGAGCCGCTCGTCACCGTGCCGATGATCGGCTGGACGCCGAAGGATCGCAGTCGCCGCTGGGGCTTCTCGGTCGCCAAGTACGGTCCGCAGCAGCAGACCGAGTGCACCGCGACCGGCAACGCATTCTGGTGCAACCCGGATGCGGGCAACGGCGTCCGCCCGGACGGCACGCCGATCACCGGCAACGACCCGCACGACACGTCGCGCGAGACCGGACCCTCGTACGTCACGGACTGGCTCGCGCACATCGCGGACCGGACCGGCACGGCGGCGCAGGGCGGCGTCAAGCTCTTCGCGCTCGACAACGAGCCGACGCTGTGGAGCTCCACGCATCGCGACGTGCACCCGCAGGCCGTCACGTTCGACGAGCTCTGGCAGCGCACCGTCGACTACGCCTCGGCGATCAAGGCGCAGGACCCGGCGGCCGAGATCCTCGGACCCGACCCGTGGGGCTGGTGCGCCTACTTCGGCTCGGGCGCGGACGACTGCATCGACGGCCCCGACCGCCGCGCGCACGGCGGTCTCGCCTTCCTCGAGTGGTACCTCGGGCAGGTCGCAGCGTACCAGCAGGCGCACGGCGTGCGGCTCGTCGACTACCTCGACATCCACTACTACCCGCAGGCGCAGGGCGTGACGCTGTCCGACGACGAGTCGGCTCCGACCGCCGCGCGTCGTCTGCGCTCGCTCCGGAGCCTCTACGACCCGACGTACGTCGACGAGTCGTGGATCGGCGAGCCGGTGCGGCTCGTGCCGCGGATGAAGGAGTGGATCGCGGCGCGCGCGCCGGGAACGAAGCTCGCGATCACCGAGTACAGCTGGGGCAACGACGACGGCCCGTCGAGCGCGCTCGCGCAGGCGGAGGCGCTCGCCATCTTCGGCCGCGAGGGCGTCGACCTCGCGACCCGCTGGGTCGCGCCCGCGGAGCACAGCCGGGTCGAGGACGCGTTCCTTCTCTTCCTCGACTACGACGGCGCCGGCTCCGCCGTCGACGGCGCGAGCGTGCGCGCGACCACCGACGCACCCGACGCCGTCGGGTCCTACGCGCTCCAGCGCGACGACGGACGGCTGTACGTCCTGCTCTTCAACCGCGACAGGGCGGCGCGCGACGCGACCGCGACGATCGCGGGCGGGACGGATGCGGACGCCGCGCTCTATCGCTTCGCCGCCGCCGAGCGGCTCGCGCCGGCCGGAACGGCGACGATCGCCGGCGGCGCGCTGCGCCTGACGCTGCCGCCGCGCTCGGCGACGCTCGCGGTCGTCGATGCGGTCGCCATGCCGGCGTGCGAGCCGCTCGACCTCGGCGCGATCACGCTCCGCCGCCCGGCGTCCGGGCCGGCGAAGCTCGTCGTGCGGGCGTCCTTCACCACGTCGGCCGCGGTCGATGCGCTGAGCCGCGGGCTCGCGCTGCGCGTTTCCGACGGCGAGACCGTTCTCGAGTCCGGACGGCTCGGCGGACCCGGTGCACCCGTTTCGTTCGCCGCCAAGGGGACGAGGGCGGTCTACGCGGACGCGGCCGGTCAGGTCGCCGGCGTGACGAAGGCGACGCTGGCTGCAGGCGCGCCGCTGCCGGACGGCCGCCGCAAATGGAAGCTCACCGTCAAGCTCGCGAGCGCCGCCGCGGCGGCGTTGTTTCCTCCCGCGGTCCCGGCGCTCGGCGTGCGGATCGACGGCGCCCCGCCGTGCGCGGCCACGCGCGGCAGCGCGGTATCGTGCGGCTGGCGGAGCGACGGCGCGGTCCTGCGCTGCTCGCGTCCGGCCGGCGGCTGACGCGGTCGCTCTCCGTCGCGGGCGCGACGCGCCGTCGACTTCGCCGAGGCGCTTGACGCTCACTCGCGTCGCGGGCAAGCCGAACTCACGGCGACGTGGGAAGGCGCGCGGAGCGCGTGCTGGCGCTCGCCGCCGGACGAAGGGGCTCGAATGGATCGACACGGTGGGCTTTGGTCTGCCGCGCTGGCTCTCGCCGGCGCTCTGGTGTGGGGCTCTGCAGCCGGTGCCGCGACGGTGACCTGCACCAATCCCGTCAACTCGACGCAGTGGCGCGTCACCTGGACGACGTCGAGCTCGCCGATCGGCCCGCTCGCGACCGTCACCGCGCTCGAGACGCGCGCGAGCGGCGCCACGACCTGGTCGAGTGCCGCGAGCAGCACGTGGGAGCTGCGCTGGGACAATGCGCCCGGCGACTGGGGCGACTTCGTGCCCGCGTTCCACTCGGTGCGCGGCCCGCTCTCGACGATCGACGACAACTCCGTCGTCACGTACCTCTCGCCACGTCTCGTCGCGCCCGACGGCAGCTGCGACGCGTACCTGTATCCGTTCGCCCAGGGGCAATCGACGTGGGACAAGGTGCTGGTCGTCGGCGACAGCTTGACGCAGCAGCTGAACGACCCGAGCTACAACCAGACCTACCTGCAGGGCTACGTGCAGGGGAACCTGAACGCCCACAACCTGCGGGCTGAGGTGGAAGGGCAGGGTGGTCGCCGGTGGACGCCGCGCGGCACCGGCGCGCTCAACGTCGCCGACTCGTATCTCCTGGACGAGATGCGCGGGCTCCGCGCGACCGGGAACCTGCGCGCGATCGTCGTCGCGCTCGGCGCAAACGACGCTGGCTGGGTCGCGTGCGGTCCCATCGACGCGAACTTCCACTGCCAATCGGGCACCGACGCCGACCGCGCCGCTCGGCTGCAGGGCGTCTTCGATGCGCTGACGGCGATCTTCCAGGAGATCGACGGCTGGGGCGTCTGCGTCGTCGCCGTGACCGCGCCCGACAACCTCGCGAACTACATCGACGCGAACCCGTGGCACTACGCGAACGCGGCGCAGTCGATCAACAACTGGCTGCGCTACGTCGCGGGCCTGAGCAGCACCGACTGGTTCCGCGTGCGGGACTTCGCGGCGCTTTCGTGGGATCACCACACCTGGAACGCCGACAGCTGGTTCATCGACGACAACCTGCACCTGAACGGCGCCGGCAAGCTCGTGTACACGAGCGAGATCGTGAACGCGGCGCTCAGCTGCCCGTAGGCACATCGGACCGCCCGGCGCCGCCGCCGTTCGCGGCGGCGCCGGCCGGTGGTCCCTCAGGTGAGGTCGTACTCCGACGCGTTCACGGCGCGCGTCCAGGCCCAGTACGTCTCGATGGGCCAGGGCGAGAGCGTGTACACCTTGCCCGCGCGGTTCTTGTAGTGGCTGTGCTCGACCGACGGGTGCGCCCAGATGAGCTGGTCGATCTCTAGTCGGTAGCGGGCGGCGTACTCGTCGTGCACGTCCTTCCGGACCTCGATCGCGCGGGCGCCGCTCGCGAGCACCTCGCGAATGGCGCTCATCGCGTAGCTCATCTGGCACTCGGAGTGGAAGATGATGCTCGCGCCGTGGGCGAGGTTCGTGCCCGGCCCGTAGAGGCAGAAGAGGTTCGGGAAGTTCGGGACGGTGATGCCGAGGTAGGCGGTCGGCTCGTCGCCCCATTGCCGGCGCAGCGAGACGCCGCCGCGGCCGGTGAATTCGATCGGGGCGAGGAACTCGACGTGGCGGAACCCGGTCGCGTAGCAGAGGACGTCCGCCTCCCAGCGCCGGCCGTCGGTCGTCACGATGCCCTCCGGCACGATGCGCTCGATCGCGGTGCGGACGAGCTCGACGTTCGGCTTCTTCAGGCACCCGAGCCACGAGCCGTTGTCCTGCAGGATGCGCTTCGCGAGCGGCGGATAGGGCGGCACCGACTTCTCGATCAGGTCCGGCCGGTCCGCGAGCTGCGAGGTGATCCAGCGGGTCATGTCGACGCGGCGGCGCGCGTTCGCCTCGTTGATCGCGCGGCCGTCGGAGTCGTCGAAGGAGGGGTCGCGGCGGTACGGCTCGACGCCCATCCCGATGCCGGGCCAGATCATCGCGAAGCGGAACCAGCGGCCGTAGAAGGGCAGGTGGCGCATCGCCCAGCGATCACCGGGCGGCACCGCCGCGTGGTAGACGGGGTTCGGGAACATCCACTGCGCCGTGCGCTGGAAGATCGTGAGGCGGGCGACGTCGTCGGCGATCGTCGGCGCGATCTGGAAGCCCGTGGCGCCCGCGCCGAGGAGCGCGAAGCGCTTGCCCGCGATGTCGAGGTCGCGCGGCCACTGGCTCGAGTGGAACGACGGGCCCCGGAACGTCTCGCGCCCGGGGATGTCGGGGTAGCGCGGCAGGCTGAGCGCGCCCACCGCGCTGATCACGAAGCGCGCCTGGACGACCTCCTCGCGCCCGTCCGACGTGCGGAGGTGCACGCGCCATTTCCCCGCGGCGTCGTCCCAGACCGCGGCCGTGACCTCGGTGTCGAAGCGGCAGTGCGGGCGGAGGCCGCGCTTGTCGAGGATGCGCTCGAAGTACCCGATGAGCTCCGGCGCCCGGCAGAAGTACTCGCTCCAGTGGTCGGCCGGCTCGAAGGAGTAGCAGTAGTGGTGGCTGCCGACGTCGACGCGCGCGCCGGGATAGAGGTTGTGCCACCACGTGCCGCCCGGGCCGGACGCCTTCTCGACGATCGTGAACGGCAGCCCGGCCTGCTGGAGGCGGATGCCCGCGAGCAGCCCGGACTCCCCGCAGCCGATGACGACGACGTGCGAGTCGGCCTTCACCGATTCGGGGATATCCGCGCCCCACGTGACCTCGTCGCAGTCGGCGCCGTCGAGCGACAGGTCGTGCAGCATCATGTCGGCGCGGACGCCCTCGACCGGAGCGCACGCGACGAACTCCATCATCTCGTGCAGCAGCTCGCGCGGCAGCGGGTGCGGCTCGCAGCCGGCGTCGCGGTAGGCCGCGATCGCGGGCAGCGCGCGCCGGCGCGCTTCCGCCTGCGCCTGCGGCGACATCCCGCCCTGGAAGTCGATCGAGGTGCACTTGCCCGGCTTGAGCTCGCCGCGAATCCACGACGGGTCGCCGGTCATGTGGACGAGCGAGCAGAGGAGCGCCGGGACGCTCACGTCCTCGAGCGCGGCCGCGAGGGCGGCATCGCCGTCGGCGAATGGCTCGCCGGCGTGTGGGTTTCTGTTCGTCGTCATGACGCCACCAGTCGGCGCGGGTCGGTCCGCACGGGTTTTCTATACGCCGGCGGCGCTCTGGTCTTCCAGCGCGCGGCCGCGTGCGATTGAACTCCGCCGGACGCTCGGTTTGATTCGGCGCATGCCGGAAGCGAGGTTGTCGTTCGACGAGGCGGGGGGCTCCGGGCGGCCGATCGTCCTGGTCCACGGCTGGTGCGGCAACCGGTCACACATGCGCGCGCTGGCGCAGCACTTGGCGAGCACCCATCGCGTCTTCTCGGTCGATCTTCCCGGACACGGGACGACGCCGCTGGGCGACGTCGCGCCGACCTTCGACGGGCTCGCCGGTGGTCTCGCGGAGTTTTGCCGGTGGCGAGACCTCCGCGACGCGGTCCTCGTCGGTCACAGCATGGGCGGCGTCGTCGCGGTGCACGTCGCGGGCTCCTGCGCCGATCGCATCGCAGCCGTCGTCAATCTCGACGGCGCGCTTCCACCGCACGCGGAAGGGCGCGCGGCGTATGCCGCGCTTTCTCGCGAGGTGAGCGAGCGCGGGTTCCGCCGGGCGATCGAGCCTTTCGTCCGCAACGCGTACTTCCTGCCGCGCGAGGCGGGCCCGCAAGCCGACGCGCTCGTGTCCGCGATGCTCGCGGCTCCGAACGAGGTGGCCGAAGCGCTCCTCGCGCAGTTCCCCGGGCTGGACGCGGCGCCCGTGCTCGCGGCGTGCCGAGCGCCGCTCCTCTACGTCGGGTCGTCGCGGCCGCGCTTCGATTCGGCGGCGGTCGAGCGGCTTCGCCCGGAGACCTGGGTCGCCCGCGTCGCGGTGAGCGGTCACTTCGTGCAGGTCTTCGCGTTGGCGCAGGTCGTCGCGATGATCGAGAAGTTCGTCGCCGGCATTCCGGCGCCGGCACGACCTGCCCAGGAGGCCTTCACGCGGCCGCCGGATCACCGCCGCCCGCGATGACAGCCGCGGACGCGGCTGATCATGTATAGATGATTCAGCGCAGGCCACGTGGACCGCCGCCTGCGATCGCCGCGGCGCACGGGGGACGAGACGATGGGTGCGACATCGAGTTCGGAGAGCGCCCGGAAGGCGGACGTCGTCGAGGGCATCAAGGTCATCGACATCGACAGCCACCTGAGCGAGCCGCTCGATCTCTGGACCTCGCGCGCCACGCCGAAGTACCGCGACCGCGTCCCGCAGATGCGGATGCTCGACGGCCAGTGGGTCTGGACGATCGACGGCAACCGCTCGCTGGGCGTCGGCTCGGCCTCGAGCGTGATCTACCGCGACGGCACGAAGGCCGACGGAATCGAGTTCAGCAAGTGGCAGGTCGACGAGGTCCACCCGGGATGCTCGCGCGCCAAGGAGCGCCTCGAGGTGCTCGACGAGAGCGGCATCTGGGCGCAGATCCTCTATCCGAACGTGCTCGGCTTCGCGGGCCAGGGCCGCGCGCCGATGGGCGCGCCGCGCCGCGAGCCGGTCGACGCCGACCTGCGTCTCGTCAGCACGCAGATCTACAACGACGCGATGGCCGAGATGCAGGCCGAGTCCGGCGAGCGGCTCCTGCCGATGGCCCTCCTGCCGTGGTGGGACATCGAGCGGGCCGTCGCGGAGGCGGAGCGGTGCCACGCGATGGGCATGCGCGGCGTCAACATCAACTCGGAGCCCCACCTGAACGGGATGCAGGACCTGAGCGGCGAGTACTGGACGCCCCTCTGGGAATTCTGCAGCGACAAGCGGTTGCCGGTGAACTTCCACATCGGCGCGAGCGAGGACACGATGAGCTGGTACGGCGAGTCGCCGTGGCCGTCGCTCGCGCCCGAGGAGAAGCTCGCCGTCGGCGGCACGATGATGTTCATCAGCAATGCGAAGGTGATCCTGAACCTGATCACCTCCGGCCTCCTCGAGCGCTTCCCGAAGCTGAACTTCGTCTCCGTCGAGAGCGGCCTCGGCTGGATCCCGTTCATCCTCGAGACGCTCGACTACTCGCTCGCCGAAGCCGGCGCGCGCCGCCTCGCGAAGCTGTCGATGTCGCCGAAGGAGTACTTCAGCCGGCAGATCTACGCGTCGTTCTGGTTCGAGGGCCGGGACATCTCGCCGACGATCCGCCGGATCGGCGTCGACAACGTCATGTTCGAAACCGACTTCCCGCATCCCGTCTGCCTCTACCCGAAGCCGCTCGACCAGGTGCGCGATTGCCTCGCCGAGCTCACCTTCGAGGAGCGCCGGAAGGTGCTGAGCGCGAACGCTGCGCGCGTCTACAACCTCCCGATCGACTGACGCGCGGCGCGAGGAGAAGCCGGATGCCGACCTGTCTCCAGTTCGCGCTCTCGAATCCGGTTCCGGGCCGGGAGGAGGAGTTCGACCGCTGGTACGCGGCCGACCACCTGAGCCACGGCGTCCTGACACCCGGCGTGCTGGCGGGCCAGCGCTTCCGTCGCGTCACGGGCCCGTGGCCGTCGGGCAAGCACGACCACCTGACGATCTGGGAGATGGACGATCCGGCGCTCGCGCTCGCGCAGCTCGCGCAGGCGAGGGGGAGCGACGCGATGCCGATCAGCCCGGCGATCGACATGTCGACCGTCCAGCCTCCGACGATGTGGCGGCGGGCGACGGTCCGGACGGCGGCGCGCGTCGCGACGGACACGAGCGAGCGGAAGACCGTCGTGCTCGTCCTCGCGAACGCGACGAACGGCGACGGCCCGAGCTTCGAGTCCTCGCTCGTGCGCGGTGGCGGGCTCGCCGACCTCGCCGATCTGCCGGGGGTGGCGAGCGCCGAGCTGCTGACGCTCGCAGACGAGCAGATCCGCGGCAACGCGCGGAAGTACGCCTGGGCCGTGCTCCTCGAGCTGCACGACGAGGACCGCGGCCTGGCGTCGCTCGCGGATCCGCTGCCCGCGCTCGCGCACCTCGATCGCGAGCGCTGGCTCGCGGCGGTGTTCCGGCCGATCGGCCATCGCATGACGACGGCCGAAGCCCGGGCTGCGGACGGCCAGCGCTCCGGCGTCACGCGCGGCGCAGCAGCGCGCCCTGCGAGTTGAAGAAGAACCCGCCCGGCGTGCGCCCGCCGGTCGCGGTCGCGTGCACGAGCACCGCGGGATGCGGCAGCGACCGCGCCCGCTCCGCGGAGGTCAGCACGAAGGCGTCGGCCCGTCGACCGGGAGGTCCATGTCGAGCACCGACAGCGGCTCGCGGACCATGCGAGCCGTTCGCCTGGCCCATGCCGACAGCGCCCGTGATCACGACGGCCTCGGAAGCCGACGTTCCGCCGGTCGAGGCCATCGCGGTCACGCCGGCCGCCGCGGCGTCAGGGCGATCGAAGGGATGGTCGAGCTCGCGCCCGAGCGCAGCACGCTCTCCACGACGCCGACCAGGTGGTCGACGTCGATGAGCGACTCGGCGATGAACCCGCGCGCTTGCCACACCGGGAACAGCTCGCCCATGAGCTGTCCGTCCCACGACGCGATGAATTGCGACGCGGCGGCTCCCTCGCCGCCGCCGCACTCGCCGACGATCACGCGCGTGAAGCCGACCTGCGGGTGCTCCGCTCGCCACGCCTCGACGAGCTTGTCGAGCGCCGCCTTCGTGACGGTGTAGGTCGCGAGGCCCGGCCAGGGGGGCGTGAGCGACGCGCTCACCGACGAGAGATACGCCGCGACGCCGCGCGCTTCGGCGAGGTGGGGAAGCGCCGCCGCGGTGAACCGCCACGCGCCGATCACGTTCGTGTCGAACGTCCGATGCCAGGTCGCCGCGTCGAGCTGCTCGATGCGGCGCAGCACGCCGATCCCGGCGGCGTAGACGACCGCGTCGATGCCGCCGAGCCCGCGCACGACCTCGGCGACGGCGTCGCGGCACGACGCGTCGTCCGTCACGTCGCACGCGACGGCGAGCGCGTCCGCCCCCGCCTCGCGCGCCGCGTCCTCCAGCAGATCGCGCCGCCGCGCGAGGAGCGCGACCGAGGCGCCGCGGCGTGCGAGGCCGATGCCGATGCAGCGCCCCAGCCCGGTGGACGCTCCGACGACGACCGTCCTCATCTCGCTCGCCTCCTTCGAGAGCCGCGGAACTGCGGCACGCGCCACTCGATCGAGGCGCGGCGATGCCCATCGTCTTTCGTCTAGATGTTTTTGTCCAGCAGCGGGCGCCTCCTGCCGGACGGCGAGAAGACGGGATCGGCGAGGAGTTGACCGCGGTTCGCCGCTCGTGTTGCAGTTTCGGCCGAATGAATCGACGTGCAGGGTCGAGGCGACCGTGAATCGGACGGCACGGATGAACGAGCTCGCGTTCTACACGCTCGCGGGTGCGCCGCGGACGCCGCGCGACCTCATCTCCGAGGTGCAGCTCGGGGAAGGGATGGGCTTCGGCTCGGTCTTCGTGTCCGAGCGCTTCAACATCAAGGAGGCGGCGACTCTGTGCGGAGCGGTCGGCGCCGTCTCGAGCGAGATCGGCATCGCGACCGCGGCGACGAACTCGAATACCCGCCACCCGATGGTCACCGCCGCCTTCGCGATGACCATGCACAAGCTCACGGGCGGTCGGTTCTCGCTCGGGATCGGCCGCGGCATCGGACCCATGTTCGACGCCTTCGGCCTGCCGCGGATCACGACCGCCGAGATGGAGGACTTCGCCGGGCTCATGCGGCGGATCTGGGCCGGGGAGGTCGTCCTCGGCCACGACGGGCCCGCGGGGAAGTACCCCGTCCTCGCGATGGGGCCCGAATATCGCGAGACGATCCCGCTCACCGTGACGGCGTTCGCGCGGAACACGCTCGAGCTCGCCGGCCGCGCGTTCGACGCCGTCGTCCTGCACACCTTCTTCACCGACGAGACCACCGCGCGCTGCGCGAGCACGGCGAAGAGGGCCGCCGAGAGGGCCGGGCGCGACCCGTCGAAGGTGCGCGTCTGGTCGTGCTTCGCGACCGTCGGCGATCATCTCCCCGCCGACCTGCGGCTCAAGAAGACGGTCGGCCGCATGGCGACCTACCTCCAGGGCTACGGCGACCTCATGGTCAAGACGAATCGCTGGGACCCGGCGGTGCTCCGGCGCTTCCGCGACGACGACGTCGTGAAGGCGTTCCGGGGCGCGATCGACCAGCTCGCGACCACCGAGCAGCTCGAGCACATCGCGACCTTGATCCCCGAGGACTGGCTCGCCCCCGCCGCGACCGGCTCACCCGACCGTTGCGTGACCAAGATCCTGGAGCAGTTCGACCTCGGCTGCGACGGCGTCATCCTGCACGGCGCGAGCCCGCAGGAGCTCGAGCCCGTCGTCGCCGCGTATCGAGTGCGCCGCCCCGCCGCCCGGTTCGAGCACCTGGGCTCGAACCCTGCCGCATGAGCGGCGCATGAGCAGCATCCCGACCCCCGAGACGATCACCGCAGCGTGGCTCACCGACCGGCTGCGCGACGCCGGCCACGCGAACGCCGACGTGCGGGGATTCACGGCGACGCGCGTCGGCACCGGACAGATCGGCAAGTGCGTCCGCTTCGCGCTCGACGTGTCGGGCGGCGATGCGACGACGCCGCGGAGCCTCGTCGGCAAGTTCCCGTCCGACGACCCGACGAGCCGGGCGACGGGCGTCGCGCTCCGGAACTTCCTGAAGGAGGTGTCGTTCTACCGCGAGCTCCAGCCGCGCTTCCGGATCGCGACCCCGCGCTGCTACTACGCGGCGATCGAGGGCGAGGGTCCGGACTTCGCTCTCCTCCTCGAGGACATGGCCCCCGCCGCGCAGGGGGATCAGCTCGCGGGCGGCTCGGCCGCCGTCGCGCGCGCGGCCGTGCTCGAGCTCGTCGGCCTCCACGCGCCGAGCTGGTGCGACCCGTCCTTCCGCGGCATCGACTGGCTCGGCGAGCCGAACGAGATGATCGTCGACATGGTGCGCGGGCTCTACCGGGCGCAGCTCGCCGGGTTCCTCGAGCGCTACGGCGCCCGCCTCGCGCGCGACGAGGCGGAAATCATCGCCCGCGTCGCGGACAGCGCCGGGCCGCCCTTCGAGCCGCTCGGCGATCCGTTCGCGGTCGTGCACGTCGACTACCGGCTCGACAACCTCCTGATCGACGAACGGACGGACCCGCCCAGGATCACGGTCGTCGACTGGCAGAGCTTGACGCTCGGGAACCCGCTGTCGGACGTCGCGTACTTCCTCGGCGCCGGCCTCGTCCCCGAAGCGCGCCGCGAAGTGGAGCGCGACATCGTCCGCGCCTACCACGAGGGGCTGATCGCGGCGGGCGTCCGCAACTACCCGTTCGGGCACTGCTGGGAGGACTACCGGCGCGGCAGCTTCGCGGGCTTCACGGTCACGGTGGTCGCGTCGATGATCGTCGAGCGCACCGAGCGCGGCGACGAGATGTTCGTCGCGATGGCGCGGCGCCATGCCCGCCACGCCCTCGACCTCGGCGCCGCCGAGCTCCTCGGCTGAGGCGATGCGCGGGAGCGCGGCCGTCGCCGGGATCGGCGAGTCGACCTACTACAGGCGCGGCGACTCGCCGCACACGGAGTTCCAGCTCGCGTGCATCGCGATCCGGCGCGCGGTCGAGGACGCGGGCCTCGCGCTCGCCGACGTCGACGGGTTCGTCTCGTACACCGACCAGCGGAACGTCCCGGTCCGCCTCGCGCGCGCGCTCGGCCTGAAGGAGCTCCGCTGGACCGGCATCCCGTGGGCGGGCGGCGGGAACAGCATGGCCGCGGCCGTGCAGGTCGCCGACGCGGCGGTGACGTCGGGACACGCGCGTCACGTCGTCGTCTTCCGCGCGCTCGCGCAGGGTCAGTTCGGCCGATTCGGTCAGGCCGGCGGCCCGGGAGGCATCGGCGCGTCCATGGCCGGACCCCTCGCGTGGAACGCGACCTATGGGATCCTGACCCCCGCCCACCAGTGCGCGCTCCACACGGCGCGCTTCATGCACGACCACGGGATCTCGCAGGAGGCGCTCTGCGAGATCGCGCTCGCCTGCTACGCCAACGCGCAGAGGAACCCGCGCGCTCTCCGCCACGGCGAGCCGCTGACGCGCGCGGCGTACCACGCGGCGCGCTGGATCGTGAAGCCCTTCCATCTCTACGATTGCTGTCCCGAGAACGACGGCGCGGCGGCCGCCGTCGTCACCACGACCGAGCGGGCGCGCGACCTGCCGGGGCGTCCGGCGCTCATCGTCGCGGCGGCCTCGGGGATCGGCCCGCCGTTCGGCACGTTCTCGGGCGCGACCCTCGGCTCCGCGCACTACCGCCAGGTCGGGAAGCATCTGTGGGAGCAGGCCGGGTGCGGGCCGCAGGACGTCGACGTGACGCAGGTCTACGAGAACTTCACGGGGCCGGTCCTGATGGCGCTCTGCGAGATGGGCTTCGCGCCGCCCGACGGCATCGAGGAGTTCGTGTCCGGCGGCCGGCTCGTCGGTCCGGACGCCGCGTTCCCGTTCAACACGAGCGGCGGCAACATCGGGGAGGCGTACATCCACGGCTTCGAGATGATCAACGAGTCCGTGCGGCAGATCCGCGGCGAGTCGACGTGTCAGGTGAAGCGCGTGGAGCGCGCGCTCGTCGTCGCCGGGCCGGGCTACTCGCCGGGAAGCGCGGTTCTCTTCGGGGCGCCCGCATGAAGCGCGTCCTCGGCGACGGCTGGCCGGTGCCGATGCTCGACGCCCACAACCGCGAGTTCTTCACGGCCGGCGTCCTCACGCTCCAGCGCTGCCGCGCGTGCGGTCACGTGCAGCACCCGCCCGAGGACGTCTGCGAAGCGTGTCAGAGCTTCGACCTCGGAGGGTTCGCGAGCGCGGGCGACGGTCGTATCGAGAGCGTCGCGGTGGTGACGCACGCGATCCATCCCGCGCTCGCCGACCGCGTCCCGTACGCGATCGCGCTGATCTCGGTCGCGGACGCGCCCGGGATCCTGGTGGCGGGCAACGTCGTCGGGAAGGAGCCCGACGCGGTCCGAATCGGCGATCGTGTGCGCGTCGTCTTCGAGGAGGCGAAGAGCGCGCGTACCGGAGAGGAGCTCCGGATCCCGCAGTGGGAGGTCGTCGGCGAGTGACCGCGACGGCGGACCAGGCCGCGCCTCCCATCTGGCAGCTCGCCGGAGCGGCGCCGCGTGCGATCGCGCTCGAGGACGATCGCCGCCGGGTGACGTTCGGGGAGCTCGAGGAGCGGACGAACGCCGTCGGCCACGGTCTCGAGGCGCTCGGGCTCGTGCCCGGCGACCACGTCGCGCTCGCGGTCACGAACCGCGTCGAGTTCGTCGAGGCGCTCGTCGGCGCGATGCGGGCCGGCATGGTCGTGACGCCGGTCAAGACGTCGTGGACCGCGGCCGAGACGGAATACCTCCTGCGCGACGCCGGCACGCGCGCCGTCGTGACCGACGTGGACGCCGCGCGCGCCGCCGCGGCGGCGACCGGGATCGCGGCAATCGACCTCGAGCGCGGCGTCGCCGGCGCGGCCTTCGAGCGCTGGCTCGGGTCGCAGCCCACGCGCTCCCTGCCGCGCGAGCGCGCCGGCTGGCGCCTCTCGTACACCTCGGGCACGACCGGCCGCCCGAAGGGCGTGCACCGCCTCGCGGACGGCCGCCGGCCGTGGTGCGAGTCGTTCGTCGCGTCGCGCGCGAGCGCGGCGGCGACGCATCTCCCGACCGACGGCCCGCACCTGAACGTCTCGGCGCTCTTCCACGGCGCGCCGCTCGCGTTCTCGCTCTCGCTCCTCGCGCTCGGCTGCACGCTGCGGATCCTCCCGCGCTGGGACGCGGAAGCGGCGCTCGACGCGCTCGCGCGCGACGTGCGCTCGACCTGCATGGTGCCGACGATGTTCCGCCAGCTGCTCGCGCTGCCCGCCGAGCGACGACGGGCGTTCCGCGCGCCGGCCTTGCGCGCCGTGCTGCACGGCGGCGAGCCCTGCCCGCAGCACGTCAAGCGCGCGATGATCGACTGGCTCGGGCCGATCCTGACCGAGTACTACGGCATGACCGAAGGCGGCATGACGATCGCGACCGCCGACGAATGGCTCGCGCGCCCGGGCACGGTCGGCAAGCCGTGCTTCGGCCTCGAGGTCTGCATCCTGGGCGCCGGCGGCGAGCGCCTCGGGCCGGGCGAGCAGGGCACCATCTACTTCCGGCCGCCGAGCGGGAAGACCTTCGAGTACCGCCACGCTCCCGAGAAGACCGCCGCGGCGTACGCGGCCGACGGCGCGTTCACGGTCGGCGACCTCGGCTACGTCGACCGGGACGGCTACCTCTTCATCTCCGGCCGGACCGCCGACGTCATCGTCTCGGGCGGCGTGAACGTCTACCCCGCCGAGATCGAGGACGTGGTCGCGTCGCTCCCCGACGTGCGCGATGCCTGCGTCGTCGGCGGACCGGACGACGTCCGCGGAGAGACGCCGGTCGCGTTCGTCGTGCTCGATCGCGACGCGCGCACGGGTGCGGACGCGGAACGGGCCGCGAGCGCGGCCGTCGCGTCCATCACGGCCGCGTGCGAGTCGCGCCTCGCGGGCTATCAGCGGCCGCGCCGCGTGATCGTACGCGACGCGCTGCCGCGCGACGCGACCGGCAAGCTCCTCCGCCACGTGCTGCGCGCCGAGCTCTGGGAAGGTCGGGAGAGCGGCTTCGCGGCGCCGTCACGCTGACGGCCGGAGCGGGATCTCGATCGCTACCTCGGCGCGAAGCGCTGCCCGCCGTCGAGGCGGAACGTCGAGCCGTTCAGCATCGGGTTCTCGAAGATGGCGCGCGCGAGGAGGGCGTACTCCTCCGGGCGGCCCATGCGCTTGGGGAACGCGGCGTCGCGGGTGAGCCCGTCGGCCATCGGCTTCGGGATGCCGTGCGTGAGGCCGGTGTCGAAGAGGCTGGGCGCGATCGTGACGACGCGGATGCCGAGGCTCCCGAGGTCGCGCGCCATCGTGAGCGTCATGCCCGCGATGCCGGCCTTCGCCGCGCTGTACGCGACCTGGCCGATCTGTCCCTCGAAGGCCGCGATCGAGGCGGTCATGACGATGACGCCGCGCTCGCCGTTCTCGTCGGGCTCGTTCCGGCTCATGCGCTCCGCCTGCAGCCGGGCGATGTTGAAGCTCGCGACCAGGTTCAGGTCGATCACGGCGCGGAAGTCGTCGAGCGGGTGCGGGCCCTCCTTGGTGAGGGTGCGCTTCGCGATGCCACCGCCCGCCGTGTTGACGCCGAAGTGAACCGCGCCCAGCTCGTCGGCCGCGCGCGCGATCGCCGCCTCGGTGCCGGCGAAGTCGGTCACGTCGCAGCGGTGGAAGCGCGTGCCGGCGCCGATCGCGGCGGCGACCTCCTCGCCCTTGGAGCTCGGGCGGTCCAGGATCGCGACGCGCGCTCCCTCGCGCACGAGCATCTCGGCCGTCGCGCGCGCCATTCCGGACGCCCCGCCGACGACGATCGCCTTCGCTCCGCTGATCTTCATCGTTCGCTCCTCGCTCGAGTGGGTGAAGGGTCGTCAGCGCTTCATGGACGGGCTTCGCGGCACGTCGCGAAACGGCACGTCGCGGTCGGCGGTCCGCTCGCGCGGCATGCCGAGCACGCGCTCGCTGACGACGTTCCGCGCCATCTCGGTCGTCCCGCCGCCGATGCACGTGGTCTGGCGCATGAGGAAGTCGGTTCCACGCGAGGCGAGGGGCCCGTCGTCGTCGGTCCACGCGCCGCCCGCGGCACCGGCGATCTCGAACGCGATCGTCGTCTGCCGCGTGGCCGTGAAGCAGTGGAAGAGGCGCCCGATCGCCGACGCGTGGCCCGACATCGTCCCGGTCGCGATGCCTTCGGCGATCCGGCGCTGCAGCTCGCGCCCCACGAGCTCGAGCATGCGCGCCTCGCCGACGAGCTCGCGCACGTGCGGATCGTCGAGCCGGCCCGCGGCTCGCGCGACGTCGAGCGTCGAGGCGCCGCCCGCGCCCCCCTGCAGCATCCCGCTCGGGAACGTGACGAGCGGCGAGTTGTAGGACATCCGCTCGTGGAACATCCAGCGCGTCCCGACCGTCCAGCCGTCGTTCACCTGGCCGATGCGGTCGGCGTCCGGGACGCGGACGTCGTTCAGGAACTCCTGGCAGAACTCGCGGTTGCCGTTCAGCATCTCGATGCGGTGCACCTCGACGCCTTCCTGGTGGATCGGCAGCATGAAGACGGTGAGCCCGGCGTGCTTCGGGACGTCCCAGCTCGTGCGCGCGAGGCAGAGCGCCCAGTCCGACCACCACGCGCCGGTCGTCCAAACCTTCGAGCCGGAAAGGCACCAGTCGTCGCCGTCCCGGACCGCGGTCGTGAGGGCGCCGGCGACGTCGGAGCCGCCGCTCGGCTCGGACAGGAACTGCATCCAGATCTCTTCGCCCTTCAGCATCGCGGGGATGTGGCGCCGCTTCTGCTCCTCGGTGCCGAACTCGAGGAGGACCGCGGCGCACGGCGCGAACGTCGGAACCTGGATCCGGCTCGCGAACTCGTAGCCCGCGATCTCCTCGTTCAGCGCCTGCTGGTGCGCGAGCGACAGGCCCTGGCCACCGTAGTCGCGCGGGATGCAGATCCCGGCGAGCCCGGCGTCGAACAGCATGCGCTGCACTTCGCGGTCGCGCGCGACGGCGGCGAGCTCCTCCTCGTCGGCGACCGCGCTCCGGATGCCGAGCACGCTGCTTCCGATCGGCCTCAGGTTCGCGCGGATCCAGGCGCGCGCGCGCCGGCGGAACGACTCGAGGTCTTCCATCGGCTCGCCGCTCACGCCGCGGCCCCGCGTGCCTCGACGAGGTCGGCGATGCGGCGCCGATGCTCCGCCGGAGTGCCGTAGAGCGCGCGGTTGGAGGTGAGCCGGCGCAGGAGGAGATGCAGGTCGTGCTCGAACGTGACCCCGATGCCACCGTGCAGCTGCACGCAATCCTGGAGGAGCTCCGCGCCGTAGTCCCCGACGTACGCCTTCGCCGCGCTCGCCAGCTCGCTCGCCTCCGCCGATGCGGCGTCGACCGCGGCGGCCGCCGCATCGCTCACCGCATGGCTCGCCTCGAGCCACGCCTTCATGTCGGCGAAGCGGTGCTTGAGCGCCTGGTACGAGGCCAGCGGGCGTCCGAACGAGTAGCGGTCGAACGCCCACGCCACGGTCCTGTCGAAGGCGCTCTGCATCGCGCCGACGGACTCCGCGCACAGCAGCACGAGCGCGATCCGGAGCTGGCGCTCGACCCGCTCGCCGGCGCGACCGACCTCGCCGACGACCGCGCCCGCCGGCAGCCGGACGCGATCGAAAGCGACGACGGCGAAGCGGCGGGTGAGGTCGACCCCGTGCATCGGCTCGATCGAGACGCCGGGCGAGTCGGCCGGAACGAGGACCTGCGTCAGGCCGGACCCCGTCCGTCCGGTGACGAGGAGGTGGGTCGCCTGTGCGGCCGATTCGACGGGACGCTTGACGCCGCTCACGACGACGTCGCCGCCCTCGCGACGGACGTCGAGCGCGACGGCGCCGAGGCGATCGTTCGGGCGCGGCTCGCCGAAGCACCAGGTCGCGATCGAGTCGCCGGCGATCACGCCCGCGAGAGCGTCCGCGTGCGCGTCGCCGCCGTCCGCCGAAAGCGCCGCGGCCACGACGTTCGTCGCGACCAGCGGTCCCGGAGCGGCGCGCCGCCCGAGCTCGTTCGCGACCAGAGCGAGGTCGAGGAGGCCATGGCCGCTGATCGACCCGCCGCCGCGGCCCTCGGCGACGAGCAGCGAGGTCCAGCCGAGCTCCGCGCCGCGCCGCCAGTACGACGGCTCGAATCCGGCGGGATCGTCTCGCAGCCGGCGGATCTCGCTCGGCGGCACGTGGTCGTCGAGGAACTTGGCGGTCGTCTCGCGGAAGAGCTCCTGGTCGGAGTTCAGCTGCAGCTGCATGGTCGGTGGATCGTGATCGTTGTCGCCGCGGAGTCCAATGGAAGAGTCTAGACGTTTGTTGCGCGCCCCGGCGATGTCAAGCCGCCGTTCCCGCCGGGCAGCTCCTCGGAGACGTCGGCGGCGGGTCCCGGCGGCCGCGCGCGCGGTTCGTTCCCGGCACGCGGCGCATCCGAGCATGCGGAGGCGAGCAGCGCGGCGAGCGCACCGCACGCGACGAGGAGGGCGGTCTTCATCCGCCGATCCTCTCGCGCATGCCCGGGGCGGCCGTCAATCCTCCGCACCCGAGGTGGTCCTCCCGGCTCGCGGGCCTTCGCATTGCATCGCGGGCGAACGTCTAGATATTTCTGGCAGCAGGCAAGGGAGACACCCCGGACGCGACGCCGCGGCAGGAGGACGAGAAGAGATGGCGACCTCGAGCTCCACGAACGACGCCGTGACCGTCGACGCCGACGGCCACGTCCTCGAGCCGCGCGACGTCTGGCTCCGCTACCTCGAGCCGGACCTCCGCGACCGCGCGATCCGGATCGAGCGCGACGCCGAGGGCGTCGAGAACCTGCTCGTCGACGGCCGGCCGCACGGAGCGCTGCGCGGGCGCCTCGGCGCGCTCGGCGGGATCGGCATGGAGAGCGCCGACCTGATGAGCGTCGGGCAGCGGAGCTACGAGGACGGCTGTCCCCCGGGCGGCTACGACCCGAGCGCGCGCCTCGCCGTGATGGACTCGGAGAAGATCGACGTCGTCCTTCTCTATCCGACGATCGGCATCGCGTGGGAGGGTCTCGTCCGCGATCCGCGGCTCGCCACCGCGTACTGCCGCGCCTACAACCGCTGGATCGTCGACTTCTGCGCGACGGATCGCAGGCGCCTCGTGCCGATCGCGCACGTCTGCCTGATGGATCCGGAGGGCGCGGTCGGCGAGGTCGAGCGCGCGCGGAGGGACGGCTGCGCCGGGGTGTACCTGTCGCCGGATCCGGCGTCGCGCGCCGGAATCCAGTTCGACGACCCGCGCCTCGCGCCGTTCTGGTCGAAGGTCCAGGACCTCGACATGCCGGTCGCCTTCCACGTCGTCGCCCGCGACCGCAACACCTTGCCCGAGTGGTACGGCGCGGACGACGGCCCGATCGGCTCGGTCGTGTTCGGATTCGCGTTCCTCGCGCTCGACGTCATGGCCGCCTTCACGTCGATGATGACGCGCGGGCTCTTCGAGACGTATCCGCGCTTGAAGCTCGCGGTGCTCGAGGCGGGCTCGAACTGGATCACCGCCTGGCTCGACCGCCTCGACCACAAGTCCGAGGTGATGCGACCGTTCTCGACCATGAAGCTGCTGCCGTCGGAGTACTTCAAGCGCCAGTGCGTGATCAGCGCCGAGCCCGACGAGTCGCTGACGGCGCCAGTCGTGCAGCACCTCGGCGCGGACTACGTCGTGTGGGCTTCCGACTACCCGCACCTCGACGCGTCCTTCCACGTCGTGGACACGATCCGGGAGCGCATCTCGACGCTGCCGGAGGACGCGCAGCAGAAGGTGCTCGGCCGCAACGCCCTCCGGTTCTACGGCCTCGGGCGGTAGTCCGCGTCGCTTCCGAGGCTCCGAAACGCCGCTTGTTCCGATTTGCGCGCCCGTGTTACTTGCAGGAACAACGCGGAGGCGTCGCCTGCGCGACGAGGCCGGAGCTCGAGCCGGCCGCACGACAGGCGGCGGTCTTCGACGGGGAGGGTGACGCGCGATGGAGTCGACGATCGACAAAAAAGGCTTCGCCGTCTTCCTCGTCGCCATGAGCATCGCGGTCGCCGCCTGCGGCGGCGGCTCGGCCGGCGCCCCCGCCGCTCAGAGCGGAGGCGAAGGTGGCGGCGGCGGATCCGCCGACTGCGCCGCCGGGGATTTCGAGAACACCTACGACGCGATCCAGCAGGTGATCTTCGACGGTCACGGCTGCACGCAGTCCGTGTGCCACGGCAGCTCGCAGCAGGGCGGGCTCGACCTGCGGCAGGGCAGCTCGTACCGCTCCCTGTTCCAGGTGGCGTCGACGTCGAGCACCGATCTCCGAGTCCAGCCCGGTCAGCCGACCCAGAGCTTCCTCTACCAGAAGCTCTCGGCGGCGACGGTGCCCGGCTCCTTCCAGGTCACGGGAAGCGCGATGCCGAGCGGCCTCCCGCCGCTCTCGGCGGGCGAGCTCGAGGCCATCAAGATCTGGATCGAGGCGGGAGCGCCCGAGCATGGCTCCGTCGGCGACTCGGTGCGGGGCGACTCCAAGTACGTCGGTGACCTCCTCGGCGCCTGTCTCCCGCCCGCGACGCCGATCTCGATCGAGCCGCTCGCGCCGCCGTCGGCGGACGAGGGCGTCCAGTTCACGATGCCGACCTACATCCTCCCCGCGAACAAGGAGGTGGAGGTCTGCTTCGCGCAGTACGTCGACTTCACCGGGCAGATCCCGGCGCAGTACCAGGACGCGGCACGCAACGTCTTCTTCACGAACGGCAGCCAGCTCCGGCAGGACGCGAACAGCCACCACCTCGTGATCACGTACTCCGGATTCGGAGCCGAGAAGGTACACGACCCCTCGTTCGGCGCCTGGACCTGCAAGGGGGGCGCGCGCGACGGCGAGGCGTGCGAGCCCCTCGACCTCGGCGCCTGCGGCGCGGACTCGCTCTGCGGCAGCGAGCTGCAGCCGACGGTCGCCTGCATCGGCTTCGGGCCGGACGGCAGCATCGCCAACGTCGCGGGCGGAGGGATCGGCGGGGCGCAGACGGCCCAGCAGACGAACCCGCCGCGCGACGACGGCTACTACGGCGAGATCCCGATGCGCGGGATCATCTACTGGAACTCGCACGCCTTCAACCTGACCGCCGAAGATCACCGCATGCACGCCTGGCAGAACTACCTGTTCGCGAAGGAGCGGACGTATCCGATCGAGTCGATCGTCGACAGCCACGCGATCTACATCCAGGCGGGTCAGGCGCCGTTCACGAGCAAGCACTACTGCGCGACCCACACTCTCCCGCAAGGCTCCGAGCTGCTGTCCCTGAGCTCGCACACCCACAAGCGCGGCCACCACTTCACGGTGACGACGAGCGACGGGTCGATGATCTACGAGAGCTTCGAGTACAACGATCCGGTCAACAAGACCTTCTCCCCGCCGATGCGCTTCGACTCGCCCGACCCGGCGGCGCGCACGCTGACCTACTGCGCCGACTACAACAACGGGCTCAAGGACGACGGTTCCCCGGACCTCCGGCTCGTGACGCGCCTCTCGACGATGCCCGACCGCACGACGTGCAAGCCGGTCGCATGCGTCGCCGGGAAGGTCGGCGCGGCGTGCAACGGCGCCGCCGACGGCGCGAGCTGCGACTCGTCGCCGGGCGCCGGCGACGGCGTGTGCGACGCGTGCCCGATCACCGCCGGCGTCACGACCGAGAACGAGATGTTCGTCCTGACGGGAGCTTTCGCCCGGCCCGGCAACTGATTCCGCGGGCCGTCGGAGGTCCGGCGAAACGAGCACCGGGAGGCGCTGCCAACCGCGCACGGTGGTCGTGCGCGCGCGCTCGGCGCGGTCGCGTACGGGTCGTACTCGAGATCGGGCCGCTTGACCGTCGCGAAAAAGGAGAATAGGGCTCTACTTCTTCGACAGTCGACCTTGCGACGATGAACCTCGCGTTCTCCCCGGCCGAGGAGACCTTCCGCGCGCGCGTGCGGGAATGGCTTCGCGCCAACCTTCCCGACGGCTGGGCGAGTCCGAGCTCTCCGAAGCCCCAGACTCCCGCCGAGAAGATCGCGTTCGCCCGGCGGTGGCAGCGGAAGCTCTACGACGGGGGGTGGGCAGGGCTCGCATGGCCCAAGGAGTACGGCGGCCAGGCGCTCTCGCCGCTCGAGCAGCTCATCTTCCACGAGGAGTGCTTCGCGGCCGGAGCGCCCGACATGATCGACATCGCGATCGGGCTCCGGCTGACCGGTCCGACGCTGATCCACCACGGCACCGACGCGCAGAAGAAGCGCTTTCTCGAGCCGATCCTGCGCGGCGACGAGGTCTGGTGTCAGGGCTTCTCCGAGCCCGGCGCCGGCTCCGATCTCGCCGCGCTCCGGACGCGCGGCGAGATCGCAGGCGACCGCATGGTCGTCAACGGGCAGAAGGTGTGGACGAGCTACGCCCGCTACGCCGACTGGTGCATCCTGATCGTGCGCACGAATCCGAGCGCGCCGAAGCACCGCGGGCTCACCTTCGCGCTGCTCGACATGAGGACGCCGGGGATCACCATCCGGCCCCTCGTCGAGATGACGGGCGTCGCCTGGTTCAACGAGGTGTTCTTCGAGAACGTCGCGATCCCGCTCGATCGCGTGGTCGGCGAGATCGACCGCGGCTGGGACATCGCGATCACGACGCTGTCTCACGAGCGCGGCACGGTCGTGCCGTACCAGCGCCTCAAGCAGCACGTCGAGGTGATGACGGAGCTGTCACGCCGGGTGGGGCGCGACATGCCTTCGTCCGCGGCCCCGCTGGTCCGGCAAAGGCTGGCGCAGCTCGCGATCGAGGTCGAGGTGCTGAGGCTCTCGGCCTACCGCAGCATCTCCGGAATCATGCGGTCCGGTCGGCCCGGCCCCGAAGCATCGATCCTGAAGGTGCTGTGGAGCGAGCTCGAGCAGCGGATCATGGATGCAGCCACCTGGATCTCGGGCGCGTACGCCCAGCTCGACGAGCGCGCGCCGGAGGCGCATGACCGGGGGCGCTGGCAGTACGGATACCTCTGGTCGCGCGCCGCCACGATCTACGCCGGCACGTCCGAGGTGCAGCGCAACATCCTTTCCCAGAGAGTCCTCGGTCTGCCACGCGGATGACCGACGTGAGCGAGGGAAGAACGATGTCGAACGAAGCCATCCAGCAGCGAATCCGCCGGCCCGACCGCTTCTTCATCGGCGGCGCGTGGGTCGAGCCTTCTTCGCGCGCGCGCATCGACGTCCGCGACAGCGCCACCGAGGACGTGTTCCTCTCGGTCGCGGAGGCGCAGGTCGCGGACGTCGACCGGGCGGTCGCCGCGGCGCGGAAGGCGTTCGACGACGGGCCGTGGCCGCGCATGACGCATCACGAGCGCGCGACGTGGCTCGGCAGGATCGCCGACGCATGGGCGGCGAAGGCGGAAGCCTTCGCGGACACGTGGACCCGCGAATCGGGGGTCCTGCACTCGATCGCGAAGCGCGCGGTGCTCGGGCCGATCCAGACCTTCCGCTTCCACGCCGGCCTCGCCGACGGCTTCGAGTGGGAGGAGCCGCACGTCACGCTCGACGGGAAGCGCGCCCTCCTCGTGCGCGAGCCGGTCGGCGTCGTCGGTGCGATCATTCCGTGGAACGCGCCCAACGCGCTGGTCGCGCACAAGACGGCGCCCGCGCTCATCGCGGGCTGCACCGTCGTCCTGAAGGGCTCGCCGGAGGCTCCCGCCGCGCCGTACCTGCTCGCGGAGATCTGCGAGGAGATCGGTCTCCCGGATGGCGTTCTGAACGTCGTCACGGCGGACCGGGAGGTCTCGGAGCGGCTCGTCCGCCATCCCGGCGTCGACAAGATCAGCTTCACCGGATCGACCGCGGCCGGCCGGCGGATCGGCTCGATCTGCGGCGAGCGCATCGCGCGCTGCACGCTCGAGCTCGGCGGAAAGTCGCCCGCCGTCATCCTCGACGACTACGACCTCGACACCGCCGCGGAATCGATCTCGCAGAGCGCGCGCTTCCTGAGCGGGCAGGTCTGCTCGTCGCTGACGCGGCTCATCGTCGGGAGGAGCCGGCATGACGACTTCGTCGACGCGCTCGCGGCGCGCTTCGGCAAGGTCAAGGTCGGCGACCCGTTCGAGGCGTCGTCCGAGATGGGGCCGCTCGCGATGGCGCGGCAGCGTGATCGCGTCGAGTCGTACATCGCGAAGGGGCGGCAGGAAGGCGCGCGCGTCGCGACCGGCGGAAAACGTCCGCCGCACCTCGAGCGCGGCTACTACATCGAGCCGACGGTGTTCGCGGACGTCGACAACGGCTCGACGATCGCACGCGAGGAGATCTTCGGCCCGGTGCTGAGCGTCATTCCCGCGGACAGCGAGGAGCACGCGATCCAGCTCGCCAACGACACGATCTACGGCTTGAACGCGTCCGTGTTCACGAACGATCCCGAGCGCGCGTACGCGGTCGGCCGCCGCCTCCGCGCGGGCACGGTCGGGCACAACGCCTTCAAGACCGACTTCACGATCTCCTTCGGCGGGTTCAAGCAGTCGGGGATCGGGCGGGAGGGCGGGACGGAGGGCGTGTATCCGTACCTCGAGTCCAAGACGATGATCCTCGATCAGCCGGCTCCGAAGACGAGCGGAGGTCCCGCGTGACGGCGGCCGACCGGAGCGACGTCTACTACGACCCCTACGACGTCGCGATCAACGCCGATCCGTATCCCGTGTTCCGGCGTCTCCGGGAAGAGGCGCCCCTCTACCACAACGACGTGCACGACTTCTTCGCGCTCAGCCGCTTCGACGACGTCGAGAAGGCGCTGAACGACCGCGAGACCTACATCTCCGGTCGCGGCGCCATCATCGAGCTGATCAAGGCCAACCTGACCTTTCCGCCCGGCGTGATCATCTTCGAGGATCCCCCCGTCCACACCGTCCACCGCGGCCTCATGTCGCGCGTGTTCACGCCCCGGAAGATGAACGCCCTCGAGGGCAAGATCCGCGAGTTCTGCGCCCGGAGCCTGGATCCCATCGTCGGCAGCGGGCGGTTCGATTTCGTCGCCGACCTCGGCGCCCAGATGCCGATGCGGACGATCGGCATGCTGCTCGGCATCCCCGAGTCGGACCAGGAGGCCGTGCGCGATCACGTCGACGCCAACCTGCGGACCAGGCCGGGTGAGCCCATGAAGCCCTCCGTCGAGCGCATGGGTGGGGAGATCTTCGCCGAGTACATCGAGTGGCGCGCCGAGCATCCGTCGGACGACCTGATGACCGAGCTCCTGACCGCCGAGTTCGAGGACGAGACCGGCGTCACGCGACGGCTCACCCGCGAGGAGGTCTTGACCTACGTCCACGTGATCGCGGGAGCCGGAAACGAGACGACGACCCGGCTCATCGGCTGGGCCGGCAAGGTGCTCGCCGACCACCCGGACCAACGCCGGCAGCTCGTGGAGGATCTCTCGCTGATCCCGAACGCCATCGAGGAGCTGCTCCGCTTCGAGCCCCCCGCGCCGCACGCGTCGCGATTCGTGGTCCGCGACGTCGAGCACCATGGTCGGCCCGTACCCGCCGGGAGCGCGATCATGCTCCTCATCGGCGCCGCGAACCGGGACGATCGGCGTCACCCCGACGGCGACCGCTTCGACATCCACCGCAAGGTGGGCCAGCACCTCGCCTTCGGGCACGGCATCCACTTCTGCCTCGGCGCGGCGCTCGCCCGCGTCGAGGGGCGCGTCGCGCTCGAGGAGGTCCTGAAGCGGTTCCCGGAGTGGGAGGTGGACCGGGAGAACGCGAAGCTCTCGCCCACGTCGACGGTCCGCGGGTGGGAGACGCTTCCGGTGTTCACGCGCTAGCGCGACCTAGAGCAGCTGATAGCGAAGCGGAAGATGCTTCAAGCCTGCATTGACCGCCGAGCTCAGCCGCTCCACGGCGCCGGACACCTCGAACGACGTCAAGCGCGCGAGCAGGTGGCGAAAGATCGTCTCGAGCTCGAGGCGCGCGAGGTGGGCGCCCATGCAGAAATGCTCGCCGACGCCGAACGCGACGTGCGGGTTCGGGTGGCGATCGACGCGGAACGCGAACGGGTCCGAGAATACCTCCTCGTCGCGGTTCGCCGACGCCCAGAAGAGGGCGACCTGCTCGCCGGCCGAGATCCTCGCTCCCCGCACCTCGCAGTCCTCGGTCGCCGTGCGCGTGAAGTGGATGATCGGGCTCACCCAGCGCAGCACCTCCTCGACCGCATGCGACAGGAGCTCCGGACGATGGCGCAGCTTCTCCCACTCGCCGCGGTGCTCGGAGAAGGCGAGGAGGCCCCCGCTGATCGCGTTCCGCGTCGTTTCGTTACCGGCCTCGACCATGAGCTCGCAGTACGAGAGCACCTGCCGGGTCGTGAGCGGTACGCCGTCGATCTCGGCGCGGACGAGCTCGCTCACGAGGTCGTCGGCGGGATCGCCCCGTCGCAGCTCGACCAGCCGCTCGAAGTACGCGTGCAGCTCCATGCGCGCGCGCCGGATCGTCTGACCCGGCGTCTCGCCGGGCCGGCGATACTCGGGATCGTCCTTCCCGATCACCTCGTTCGTCCAGCGGAAGAGGAGGTCCCAGTCGGGGGCAGGGACGCCGAGCATGCATGCGACGACGGCGATCGGAAGCGGCGCCGCGATGCGCTCGACGAAGTCGCACTCGGCGACGTCACCGCCGGTCGCCGCCCGATCGAGGATCTCGAGCGCGATGCGCTCGACGTCCGCGCGCTGCGCGTGGAGCGCACGCGGTGTGAACCTGCGGCTCGCCACACGCCGCATCGGCCCGTGCCGCGGCGGATCCAGCGTCACGACCATCTCCGACGGCGCCGCCGGAGCGTCCGCCTTTCCGAGGATGATCCCGTGCGCGCTCGAGAAGAGCTCCGGCTGCGACGCGATCGCCACGACGTCGGCGTGCTTCGCGATCGCCCAGAAGGGCCGGTAGCCGGGCGGCGCGAGGTGCGCGACCGGAGCCTCGGCGCGGAGCCGCCTCCACACCGCGTGCGGAGAGCCGCAGCGCGCGAAGCGGGCGGGATCGACGAGGTCCAGGGGGTCGACGTCGACGGCCATGAGACGATCCGCGCTGTCTCGGGCTCAGGCGAGGCGTGCGGACCAGCCGCCGTCGACGGGGATCACCGCCCCGGTCACGAACGAGGCGCGGTCGGACGCGAGAAACGCCGCCACCTCGGCGACCTCCGCCGGCTCTCCCGCGCGCCGGAGCGCCGCCTTCTCGACCATCTCGGGAAAGTGCGCCCGACCGCTCGCGCCCATGATCTCGGTCAGGATGAAGCCCGGGCAGATCGCGTTGGCGCGGATGCCCTTCCGCCCGTACTCGACGGCGGCCGTCTTCGTGATCGAGATGACGGCCGCCTTGGCCGCGGAGTAGACGCCCGTGCCGAGCGGCGATGCGTTCAGGCCGCCGACCGACGACCAGTTGATGATGGCGCCGCCTCCGGTCTCGAGCATCGCGCGGATGCCGTACTTCATCCCGAGGAGGACGCCGCGCAGGTCGACGTCGAGCGTCTTGTCATAGTCCTCCATCGTCACCTTGGCGATCGGGCTCGCGGTGCCGATGCCGGCGACGTTGAGCACCGCATCGACGCGTCCGAGCTCACGCACGGCCGTCGCCATCAAGGCTTCGACGTCCGCTTCCTTCGTGACGTCGCAGTGGACGGGAATCACGGCGTCGCCGAGCTCGGCGGCGGTGTCCTTCTCCGCGCCGCTGATGTCGGCGGCCACCACCCGGGCGCCCTCGCGGACGAAGACCTTCGTCGACGCCTTCGCCATCCCGGAGCCGGCGCCGGTGATGACCGCGACCTTGCCGTCGAGGAGTCCCATGGGTTCATCCTTCCTACGCTCGCCGAGGAGAGCCATGAGCGAGGCGATCGAGCCTTTCCACGTCCACGTCGACGATTCGGTCCTGGAGGACCTGAGGCAGCGCCTCGCGCGCACGCGCTTTCCGGACCAGATCGAGGGCACCGGCTGGGAGTACGGCGTTCCGATCGACTACCTGCGCGAGCTCGTCGAGTACTGGCGCGACGCCTACGACTGGCGCGCACAAGAGGAGCTGCTGAATCGCCTGCCGAGCTATCGCACCCGGATCGACGGCCAGTCGATCCACTTCGTCCACGCGCGCTCGGCGCACGCCGACGCCCTGCCGCTCCTGATCGCGCACGGCTGGCCCGGCTCGATCGTCGAGTTCCTCGACGTCGTCCCGCGGCTGACCGATCCGGAAGCGTACGGCGGGCTCGCGTCCGACGCGTTCCACGTGATCGCGCCGTCGCTTCCGGGCTACGGCTTCTCGGAGCCGACCCGCTCCGTCGGCTGGGACGTCGACCGCATCGCGCGCGCGTTCGTCGAGCTCGTGCGGCGCCTCGGCTACGACCGTTACGCCGCGCAGGGCGGAGATTGGGGCGCGCAGGTCGCGACCCGGATCGGCGCGCTCGACGGCGAGCGCTGCGTCGCGATCCACGTCAACATGCCGCTCGCCGCCCGTCCCGACGATCCCGGTCCGCTGACCCCGGAGGAGAAGGCGGATCTCGCGGCGATGGCGGCGTTCCAGCGCGACGAGTCCGGCTACGCGCTCGAGCAGGGCACGAAGCCGCAGACGCTCGGCGTGGCGCTCAACGACTCGCCCGCCGGCCTGCTCGCGTGGATCGTCGAGAAGTTCCGCGGCTGGAGCGATTGCGGCGGCCACCCGGAGAACGCCTTCACCCGCGACCAGCTGATCACGAACGTGATGCTCTACTGGGTGACCCAGACGATCACCTCGTCGGCGCGCCTCTACTGGGAGACCCGGCGGAGCGGCGGGTGGGCGCAGCCGCCCGCGTTCGTCGCCGTACCGACGGGCGTGGCGCGCTATCCTCGCGAGCCGGTCATGCGCTTCCCGCGCGCCTGGGTCGAACGGCACTACAACGTCGCGCATTGGTCGGTCCTGCCGCGCGGCGGGCACTTCGCCGCGATGGAGCAGCCCGAGCTGTTCGTCGAGGACCTGCGGGCGTTCTTTCGAACGGTGCGCTGACACCGCGCCGCGCTCCCCGCGTTCCATCATGCGATCTCGGGCCACATGCCGGGCCGCCGCTCGAGCTCGTCCATGCGCGATCGGCCGTCGCTCCGGATCGGCGTGCCGTTCACGAGCACGTGCCGCACGCCGGTCGGCTCCTCCGCCGTCAGGCGTTCGGCGCCGGCCGGAAAGTCGCGCACGCGGCGCAGCGGGCCGGGGCCGACCGTGTCGGGCTCGAACACGCACACGTCGGCCCAGCAGCCCTCGCGCAGGTAGCCGCGGCGCACGAAGCCGAAGAGGTCCGCCGGCTCGCCGCTCATCTTCCGCACGGCGCGCTCGAGCGGCATGAGGCCGCGCTCGCGCACCCAGTGAGCGAGCAGGTCGGTGAAGAGCGGCGCGTCGCACAGCTGCGCGACGTGCGCTCCCGCGTCCGAGAGGCCGAGCGCCACCTGCTCGTGCGCGAGCAGACGGCCGACGGCCTCGACGTCGTCGTTCGCGAGGTAGGCGCGGAAGCGGGTCGCCAGGTCCTCGGCCAGGGCGATCTCGCACATGACGTCGAGCGGGCGCGCACCGCGCTCGCGCGCGAGCTCGACGACGCGCCGTCCCTCGAGCTCGGGAAAGAGCCGCGACTCGGAGACCTCGAAGGTGTCCCAGCGCGGCTTCATCTCCGCTCGCTCGAGGTCCTCGGCCGCTCGTGCTCGCCAGGCGGGATCGCGGTAGGCGGCGATGCGCGCCTCGCGGCCGTGCCGCATCAGGTCGCCGAAGACCTTGCCGACGTTCAGGCTGTACGCGTCCTCGAGCGTGAACTGCATCGTGAGCGGCCGCGGCGTCACCTGCGGCCAGACCTGGACGCCGCGGGCGAGCGCGTCCTGGTGCATCCGGAGCTGCATCAGGTGGCGGCCGCCCGGCATCGCGAAGAGGGGATAGCTGAACGGACGACCGACGCGCGGCTGCAGATCGTAGAGGTCCGCGTAGCCGCACTGCTGGCCCGGCACCGCGACGAGCACGACGCCCTTGCCGGCACGGCCCGCGGCGAAGAGGAGGCCCTCGACCTCGTCGCGCGCGGCGAAGCGGCTCGGGACGGGCTTGCCGTCGATTCCGCGATGCGTGTAGGCGAAGCTCGTCGAGAAGCCCGCCGCGCCGGCGTCGATTGCCTCGCGAACGAGCCGCCCCATGCGCTCGATCTCCTCGCCGGTCGCGGCGCGCTCGTAGGCCGCGTCGCCCATCGCGTAGAGGCGAAGCGCCGTGTGCCCGACGTAGGACGTGAAGTTCAGCACCGTCCCGCGCCGACGGATCGCCGCTCGGTACTCGGGGTAGGTCTCGAACTCCCAGGGGATGCCCGCGATGAGGGAAGCGCCGTCCATGTCCTCGACGTTCTCGAGGGTGCGCGCGATCACCTCGCGATGCTCGGGGCGGGTGGGCGCGATCGTGAAGCCGCAGTTGCCGGCGACGACCGTCGTGACCCCGTGCGAGGACGACGGCCGGAGCGCCGGATCCCAGAAGACCTGCGCGTCGTAGTGCGTGTGGATGTCGATGAACCCGGGCGCGACGGCGCAGCCCGACGCGTCGAGGTCGCGCGCTCCCGAGAGCTTCGGCCCGATCTCGGCGATCACGCCGCCTTCGATCGCGACGTCGGCCGGGCGACCGGGCGCGCCGGTCCCGTCGAAGACCGTGCCTCCGCGGATGACGACGTCAGCCGGCATCGCGATCTCGCACGCGCGACGCGGTCACCTCCTCGACCGGCACGACCGGGCGGCCGGCGGTCGTCCCGCCGTCCACCGGGAGGACGATGCCCGTCACCTGCGCCGAGCGATCGCTCGCGAGATAGAGCACGGCCTCTGCGACGTCCCGCGGGCGACCGACGCGCTGAAGCGGCTGCATGCGGCGCACGATCTCGCCCTGGTCGAACGCGGCATTGATCGCCGTCGGAATGTGCGCCGGCGCGACGCAGTTCACGCGGATCCCATGCTCCGCGAGGTCGACCGCGATCGACCGGCTGAAGTGCACGACCGCCGCCTTGGCGGCGCGATACGCGACGAGCCCCGCCCCGGGGTTGATCCCGCCGATCGACGTCGTGTTGACGATCGCGCCGCCGCCGCTCTTCGCCATGTGCCGCGCGGCGCGCTGGCTCCCGAGCATGACGCCCAGGAGGTTCACCGCCGTCACCCGCTCGAAGTCCCGGAGGTCGTCGTCGAGGAAACGGCGGAACGCGCCTCCGATCCCGGCGTTGTTGAACATCACGTGGAGGCCGCCGAAGCGCGCCACGGTGAAGTCGACCAGCTCCTGGACCTCGTCGGCGCTCGCCACGTCGGTCCGCTTGAATGCGGCCGCCGGACCGAGCCGCGCCGCGGCGGCTTCGCCGCGCGCGGCTTCCACGTCGGCGACGACGACGTGCGCGCCTTCCTCCACGAAGAGCTCGACGGTCGCGAGCCCGATCCCGCTCGCGCCGCCGGTGACGATCGCGACCTTTCCGTGGAGCTCGCGACCCACCGCCTCAGGCCCCGTCGACGCCGTCGATTCTCTCGACCCCGTGCAGGACCGTGCGATGCATCATCCGCCCGGAGTCCGCGCCGTACGGGATCGCCCTGTGCATCACGCCGCAATTGTCCCAGATCAGCGTGTCACCGATCTGCCATTCGTGGCGGTACACGATTTCCCGCCGCGTCGAGTGGGCGCTGAGCTTCGCGACGAGCGCCCGGCTCTCCGCTTCCGGGACGCCGACGACGTGGTCGACGGTCATGCCGAGGACGAGGGACTTGCGTCCCGATCGGTGGCGCCAGACGAGGGGATGCTCCTTGACGCCGATCCGCCCGGCGCGGGCGCGCTGCGCCTCCGCGTGGCGCCAGCGCGCGATCTCGTCCGGGCTCGGGTGGGGATTCGTGGCGCGATTCGACGCCTCGAGGCTGTGCACGATGCGCAGCGATTCGCAGGCCCGCCGCTCGTCCTCGGGCAGGTCGTCGTAGGCCGCATAGGTGTTGCAGAACTCGGTCTGCCCGCCCGTCGCCGAGAGCCGGCGCGCGGAGAGCATCGTCGCCTTGGGGGGCGGGCCGTCCTCGAAGAGCCCGTCGATGTGCCAATCGATCGTGGACTTCAGGTACTCCGCCGACGGATTCTCGCGCGGATCGAGCGTGATCTTGAAGACCACCTCCTGGGTGCCGTCGGCGCGCTTGCGACCCTGCGGCACCACGTCGCCGAGGTTTCGGCTGAACGCCACCTGCTCGTCGTCGTCGAAGCCGATGCCGGGGAAGAGGAGCACGCCGAAGCGCTCGAGCGCGTCGCGGCATTCGCTCGCGAACGCGGGATCGAGAACCTCCTCGCGACTGACCGTGACCTTCGCGCCGATCCGGGGCGTCAAGGGGACGAAGCGGTCGCTCATGCGCCGTCTCCTTCCGTTTCGCTCTAGTCGTCTTCGACCCAGCGCTCCGGCACCGGATTCACGCCGTGGCGGGCGAAGGCGGCGTCGATGTCGCGGAGGTCCGATTCGTCGAGCGCGCAGCCGAGCGCAGCGACGTTCTCCTCGACCTCGGCGACCGTGCGGCAGCCGACGAGGGCCGTGCTGACGACCGGGTTCGCGATCGTCCAGCGGAGCGCGAGCTGCGGGAGGCTGCGCGACCGGCGGGCGGCGAGGGCCTTCAGGTCCTCGACGACGCGGAGGTTCCGCGGGAAGAAGTCGCGGCCGAAGAGCGTGTCGAAGAGCTTGATCGAGCCCATCTTGTCGGCCCGGGCGCGCCAGTCGTCGGACCCGAAGTCGGTGTCTTCGGAGAAGGCGCCCGTCAAGAGGCCGTACGCCAGCGAGCCGTAGGCCATCACGCCGATGCCGTGGTCGCGGCAGTAGGGGAAGACGTCGCGCTGCATGCGCCGGTCGAAGAGGTTCCAGCCGTACTGGACGACGTCGACGCGCCGGACGCGCATGCAGGCGTCGATCTCGTCGCGCTTGAAGTTCGAGACGCCGACGAAGCGCGCCTTGCCCGCGCGGACGACGTCCTCGAGGGCGCGCATCGTCTCCTCGAACGGCGTGCGGTGATCGGGCCAGTGCACGAGGTAGACGTCGACGCAGTCGGTGGCGAGGTTCGCGAGGCTCTTGTCGATCGACGACATGAGGCGCGCCCGGCTCACGTCGCGCAGGTTCGGCATCTCGCGATATCCGATGCCGAACTTCGTCACGACAATGACGTCCTTGCGGCGCTTGCCGAGGGCGCGCGCGAGCGCGCGCTCGGACGCGCCGAGCCCGTAGCCCTCCGCGGTGTCGAAGCAGTTGACGCCGAGGTCGATGGCGCGCCCGACGGCGCGCGCGAACTCCGTCTCCTCGATCCGGCCGTAGCCGCCGCCGATCTCCCAGCAGCCGAAGCCGATCGCCGAGACCTGGAGCCCCGTCTGTCCGAATGGTCGAAACTCCATCGCCGCTCCGCGGCGGTAGTATCACCATGACCGTTTTGGTACAACGCCATTCTCGTAAACGAGCCGCGCACGCCGGCCGGCCGAAACATCGTCGACGATGGATGCGGGATGCGGTACGGCGATCGAGAGGACGAGGATGGGGGCTGAACAGCCGTGAAGGCACTCTCCGGTCTCGGCGACGAGACGCTGCCCGCGTGGCAACGGCAGAGCATGGATCGCTCCCTGCGCGCCGCGCGTGCGCGGGCTCATGCGCGCAGCGACCGCTTCGTCGCCGCCGCCACCCAGCTCCTCCAGGAGAAGGGCAGCACGGAGTTCACGGTCCAGGACGTGGTCGAGCGCTCGAAGATGTCGATCCGGACCTTCTACAAGTATTTCGCGAGCAAGGAGGATCTGCTGGTCGCCGTCTCCGAGACGGTCGTCGCGCGCGAGGCGGTGCCGCGCCTACGAAAGCACGTCGATCGCTTCCGCGACCCGATGCGGCGCCTGCGGGCGTACGTCGAGGGGCTCGTCGAGCTCACTTCGAAGACGACCGGGCCGGTGGCGCGGACGCTCACCAGCTACCAGAATCGCCTGGCCGAGAGCCGGCCGGCGGACCTCGCGCGCGCGATGAGGCCGCAGCTCGACTTCCTGATGGAGCTGATCGCGGACATCGCGCGCAGCCAGCCCTTGCGCCGCGACCTGACGGTCGAGACCGCGGCGCGCCTGACGCACTACATGGTGCTCGCCGCGGTCCACGGCCGCGTCCTCGGAACGGAAGGCGCAGCCGCCATCCCGGCGCGGACGATCTGGCAATTCTGCGTCTCGGGGATGGGATTCGACACCACACCCGCGCGTGCGCGCTCCCGGAAGTGAGATCGAGCGCACCGCCGCGCCGGGCTTGGGCGAGGTCGATTCGATGAAGAGCGAGGTGCACGGCCCGGCCGGCGGCGGCGAGGCGACCTTCCGCGTTCTCGGCACGCGTCCGATTCGCCACGACGGCATCGACAAGGTCACCGGCCGCGCGAAGTACGGCGCCGACGTCCGCCTGGCGGGGATGCTGCACGGAAAGGTCCTGCGGAGCCCGCACGCGCACGCCCGGATCGCCCGCATCGACGTGTCCCGCGCGGCGGCGCTGCCCGGCGTGAAGGCGATCGTCACCGGCGCGGACCTGCCCGACATCCCCTCGCGCATGGAGCAGGCCGGAGAGATGCGCCTCGACTTCAAGGACCTCTCCGACAACGTCCTCGCGAAGACCAAGGTGCTCTACGACGGCCATGCGATCGCCGCCGTCGCAGCGGTGACCGCGCACATCGCGGAGGAGGCGCTCGCACGGATCGACGTCGAGTACGAGCCGCTCCCGCCGGTGCTCGACCTCCGGGCCGCGACGGCGCCGGGGGCCCCGATCCTCCATCCCGCGCTCCGCACGCGCGGCGGCGAGCCCAGCGACGAGCCGACGAACGTCGCGAGCGTCATCGAGGTCGCGCGCGGAGATGTCGCAGCCGGCTTCGCAGCCGCCGACGTGCTCGTCGAGGGCGAGTTCGCCACCGCGACCGTCCACCAGGGCTACATCGAGCCGCACGCCGCGCTCGCGAAGGTCGATCCCGACGGCCAGGCGACCGTCTGGTGCTCGACGCAGGGCAGCTTCGACGTGCGCGCGATGTCGGCGCGCGTGCTCGGCATGCCGGTCTCGAAGATCCGCGTGGTCCCGGCGGAGATCGGCGGCGGCTTCGGAGGAAAGACGACGATCTACCTCGAGCCGCTCGCGATCCTGCTCGCCGCCAAAGCGGGACGGCCGGTCAAGCTCGTCATGAGCCGCGCCGAGGTGCTGCGCGCGACCGGGCCGACGTCGGGCTCGCGCATCCGCGTCCAGATGGGCGCGACGTGCGACGGGCGGATCACCGCGGTCGACTGCCGGCTCGGCTACGAGGCGGGCGCGTTTCCGGGCTCGCCGGTCGGGCCGGGAGCCGCGAGCTGCCTCGCGCCCTACGCGCTCGATGCGCTGCGGATCGAGGGCTGGGACGTCGTCGTCAATCGCCCGAAGGTGTCGGCGTATCGCGCGCCGGGGGCGACGAACGCCGCGTTCGCGGTCGAGACCGCGATCGACGAGCTCGCGAGCGAGCTGGGAATGGATCCGATCGACTTCCGCCTGCGAAACGCGGCGCGCGAGGGCACCGCGCAGCCGATGGGCCCGAGGTTCAAGCGGATCGGTCTCGTCGAGCTGCTCGCGGCAGCGAAGGCGCATCCCCACTGGACGGCTCCGCTCGGAGAGCCCGCAGCGGGAGCATCCGGCTCGCGGCGCCGCGGGCGCGGCTTCGCCTGCGGCTTCTGGTTCAACGGCGGCATGCAATCGAGCGCGACCGTGAACGTCGACGTCGACGGGAGCGCGAGCGTCGTCACCGGCTCGCCGGACATCGGGGGCACCCGCACCGCGTGCGCGATGATCGCGGCCGAGGCGCTCGGGATCGCGGTCGAGAGCGTCCGTCCGAGCGTCGCCGACACCGACTCGATCGGCTACACCGACGTGACGGGCGGCAGCCGCGTCGCGATGGCGACCGGCCTCGCCGTCCATCGCGCGGCCGAGGACGCCAAGCGGCAGCTCTGCGAGCGCGCCGCTCGCATCTGGCAGATCGCGCCGGAGTCGGTGCGATTCGACGACGGAGCCGCAGTTTCGATGAACGGCGAGGAGAAGCGGCTCACCGTGCGCGAGCTCGCAGCGCAATTCGCCCGCACCGGCGGCCCGCTCGTCGGCCGCGCGACCGTGAACGCCCACTCGGCGACCGGTCCGGCCTTCGCGGGGCTCATCGTCGACGTCGAGGTCGACGTCGAGACCGGCAGGGTCGACGTGGTGCGCGCGACCGCGCTGCAGGACGTCGGCCGGGCGATCCACCCCGCGTACGTCGAGGGGCAGATGCAGGGCGGCACTGCGCAGGGCATCGGCTGGGCGCTGAACGAGGAGTACGTGTACTCCGCGAGCGGAGCCCTCCAGAACGCGGGGTTCCTCGACTACCGGATGCCGGTCGCGAACGACCTGCCGATGATCGACACCGTCATCGTCGAGGTGCCGAACCCGTCCCACCCGCTCGGCGTACGGGGCGTCGGCGAGGTCTCGATCGTCCCGCCGCCCGCCGCGATCGCCAACGCGATCCACAATGCGGTCGGCATCCGGCTCCGCGAGCTCCCGATGTCGCCGCCGCGCGTGCGCGCCGCGCTCGCCGCGAAGGCGACCGCCGAGCGCTAGCTGCCCGGGCGCCGCGGGCGGACCGCGAGGCGCACCGGGCGACATCGGTCGACTGCCGGGCCTCTCCGCATGGGGCTCGCCGCGCGTATCTCGCCGGCCGGCGCTCGCCGTCCGATCCGGCAAGGACACGTCCCCATCGGGCGCGATGGCGGGATGCCGTTCGGTTCGCGCGCTCGTTTCGCGAGACCAATGCGCCGATGGGAACGTCGACGGGGAAACGGCGACCTCTCCGGCCGTCGTCGCGGATTTCGAGCGATGAGGAAGCGACCGACGTCAGCATGGTGCGAGCACGAGCGCGGCATCCCGAGCCGACGGTCGTTCGCGCGGCGGCGCGCGCTCGCGGCCGCCGTCCTGGCCTTCGCGACGGTCGCACCGTGGGCGTGGCGACCCGCGCTCGGCGCGGACGTCGCGTGCACGCGCGGTCCGTACCTGACGCGCGCACGACGGACGTCGATGACGGTCGCGTGGCGAACCGAGGCCGCGGGTACGTCGATCGTCCACTGGGGCGAGACGTCCGCGCTCGCCGAGACGGCCTCCGGCCCGAGCGGGACGAGCCATCGCGTGCGCTTGACGGGTCTCGTCCCGGGCAAGCGCTACCTCTATCGGGTCGAGACCGACGGCGTCCTGCTCGGCACGCAGCGAGCGTTCCGGACGCTCGACCCGCCGTCCGATCCGGTGTTCCGCTTCGCGGTGGTGGGCGACTTCGGCACCGGGTCCGCGACCGAGGTCGCGATCGAGGACCAGATCGCGATCGCGCGGCCGCGCCTCGTGATGACCACCGGCGACAACGCCTACGGCGCGGGCTCGGATGCGGATCTGGATTCGAGGCTCTTCCCGCAGTACGCGGACCTGCTCGATCACGTCGCGATCAACCCGACGCTCGGGAACCACGACGTCGGCACGGCGGGCGGTGCGCCCGAGTGCGCGGCCTTCGCCCTCGGCGGACGCTCCTGGTACGGCTTCGACGCCTCGAGTGCGCACTTCGTCGTGCTCGACTCCAACGATCGCTGTCTCGCGCCGGGGTGCCCGCAGCACGATTGGCTCGTCGCCGACCTCGCGAGGACCACGCAGCCGTTCCGCTTCGCGTTCTTCCACCACACGATCTCGTCGTGCGGTCCGCACGGGACGGATGAAGAGCTGCGCGCGGCGTGGGCGCCGGTGTTCGCGGCGAACGGCGTGCAGGCCGTCTTCATGGGCCACGATCACGGCTACCAGCGCTCGCATCCGATCGACGGCGTCGTCTACGTGACGACCGGCGGCGGCGGCGCCGGCCTCTACGCGTGGTCGCAGCCGTGCCCCGAGGCGGCGGTCGTCCTCGACGCTACCAGCGCGCCCGACGCGAGCCACTTCGTGCTCGTCGAGCTCGCGCCCGGATCGGCCACGATCCAGGCGATCGACCGCTCGGGCGCCGTCCGCGACGCGTTCTCGCTCGCGGAGTGAGAAGCCCGGCACACGTCTCGGCGCGCTCGCGCGCCGCGCCGCCGCGCTCCACCGGCTCGCTCACGCGACGCGCGACACGCAGTTGACGTGCCGCTCACGGAACGGGATGAACGTCCTCGTCCGCGTCGCCGACGAGGCGACGGGCGACGATTTCACGATTTCGGAGGTCGAAGTGTCCGTCTTTCGCAAAGAGCGGAACGAGATCCACAGCATGCAGGGAAACCACATCGCCGGCGTGGCGACGCCCGCGAGCGGCGCGCAGCAGGTCGAGATGTGGCGCGGGCGGATGGATGCAGACTCGGCGACGCCGCCGCACAGCCACGACACCGAGGAGGTCGTCCTGTTCCTGAGCGGCACCGGGCGGGCGACGGTCGGGGATCGCGAGGTCCGCTATCGCGCCGGCGACACGCTCATCCTTCCGCCGTCCCAGGTGCACCAGATCTTCGCGGAGACCGAAAGCGAGTTCGTGAGCGCGATGCCGATCCGCGGCACGGTGAATCTGCCCGACGGCTCGGTGATGGACCTTCCGTGGCGCAAGTGAGAGCGTCGCGCCATGGCTGACACGATCAAGGATCGCACCGCGATCGTCGGGATCGGGCAGACCGCGTTCGGCAAGGGCCTGGAGGACAGCGAGCTTTCGCTCGCCTGCCAGGCGATCTCGGCGGCGCTCGACGACGCCGGGATCGCTCCCGGCGAGGTCGACGGCCTCGTCGCGTTCTCGATGGAGGACGGGCGCGAGGTCGAGGTCGCGCGCAACCTCGGGCTCGGCGGCATCACGTTCTTCGGCCAGGTCGGCTACGGCGGCGGCGCCGGCTGCGGCACGACCGGCCACGCGGCGCTCGCGGTCGCGAGCGGGCAATGCGAGGTCGCGGTCGCATGGCGCGCGCGCAAGCGCGCCGACAAGGGCAGCCGGCCGTGGGCGCAGACGGGCAACCGCATCGACACGCCGTGGCAGTGGAGCCGGCCGTGGGGCCTCCTCCGTCCCGTCGACGAGGTCGCGATGCTGGCGCGGCGCTACATGCACGAGTACGGCGCGACGCGCGACCACCTCGCGAACGTCGCGATCGCGTTCCGCAAGCACGCGAACCGGAACCCGCTCGCGACGATGTACGGGAAGCCGCTGACGCGCGAGCAGTACATGAGCGCGCGCTGGGTCTCCGAACCGCTCTGCCTGTTCGACAACTGCCTCGAGACCGACGGCGCGCTCGCCGCGGTGATCGTGTCGGCCGAGCGCGCGCGCGACCTGCGCCACCGGCCGGTCTACATCCACTCGTACGCGCAAGGGATCCCGCCGCAGCACCAGACGATGACGAACTACTTCTGCGACGACCCGCTCGCCGGACCGTCGCACACCTGCACGAAGCGCCTCTGGGCGAACAGCGACATCAAGCCCGAGGACGTCTCGGTCGCGCAGATCTACGACGCGTTCAGCCCGCTCATCCCGCTCTCGCTCGAGGGCTACGGCTTCTGCAAGCGCGGCGAAGGCGCGGCGTTCACCGAGGACGGGGCGCTCGAGTGGCCCGACGGGCGGCTGCCGACGAATACCTCGGGCGGCGGCATGTCGGAGGCGTACGTGCACGGCTTCAACCTGATCGTCGAGGGCGTGCGGCAGATGCGCGGCACGTCGACGAGCCAGGTCGAGGGTGCGACGAGCTGTCTCGTCACCAGCGGCGAGGGCGTGCCGACGAGCGCGCTCCTCCTCCGGAGGTGAGCATGGCGACGGCGAGCTTCGTCCTGCCGGGCCTCGAGGATCGCGACGCGCGTCCCTTCTGGGAGGGCGCCGCGCGCGGCGAGCTGCTCGTGCAGACGTGCGGCCGCTGCGGGAAGATGCGCATGCCGCCGCGCCCGATGTGCTTCGCGTGCCGCTCGCTCGACGTCGCCTGGACGAAGGCGTCGGGACGCGGGCGCGTGTGGTCCTTCGTCGTCCCGCACCCGCCGCTCTTGCCGGCGTACGCCGAGCTCGCGCCCTACAACGTGGTCGTGGTCGAGCTCGAGGAGGATCCGACGATCCGCCTCGTCGGCAACCTCGTCGAGTCGGCGGACGGACCGATCAACGCCGTCGACCCGGCGTCGATCCGGATCGGAGAGCCGGTGCGCGCCGTGTTCGCACGCGTGGACGACGTCGCGCTGCCGCGCTGGGTGCGAGCGGCGCCGGCCCGCTGACTCGCTCGGCCGGCGGTGT
>Ga0070741_10002050_pt1 | contig 56347 bp, 41 predicted proteins | sample Coa_R1_4_FD_66440 | JGI IMG/M metagenome (GOLD analysis project Ga0070741, IMG submission 66440) | Surface soil microbial communities from Centralia Pennsylvania, which are recovering from an underground coalmine fire - Coalmine... | ecosystem: Environmental > Terrestrial > Soil > Unclassified ... | reverse complement strand
GGGGAGGCGATGCGTCCCTGGCCGCTGGCCTCTGGGCCGTGGCCTGCTGCTGGCCGGGCGCGCTGCAGGAGCGCGTTCAGCGGCGCGATGCCGAGCAGGAACAGCGCCGCGAGGCCCGCGCAGGCGACCTGCCAGGCGGCGCGGTCGATCACCCACTGCGTGGCCGGCGCGAGCACCAGGACGCCCACGCCGCTGCCGGCGGCGACGATGCCGACGGCCAGCCCCCGCCGCTTCACGAACCAGTTGGCTAGCACGACGCTCTGCGCGTTCGGCTGAAGCGGCGCCCAGCCCAGGCCGACCAGCACGCCGAGCCCGACGTCGAGCTGCCAGGTGGCCTGGGCGAGCGTCGCAAGCACCAGCCCAAGGCCCAGGATAGCGGCGGCGCTCGCGAACACGCGGCGCGGGCCGTAGCGATCGAGCAGCGCCCCCCAGAGCGGCGCGCTCACGGCCGCCACCAGCGCGTTCAGCCCCAGCGCGCCGGTGACAAGCCCGCGCCCGCCCCCCAGCGTTTCGGCGAGCGGGGCGAGCAGGACACCGAAGGCCGCGCGCACGCCGAAGGCGGCGCCGGCCGAGACGAAGGCCACCACGACGAGCGTCCAGCCGTAGTAGGCGGGGATGCCGAGGAAGCCGTGGCGGGCCCGCGGGGACGGTACGTTGAGCTGATCGAGGCTTGCTAGCCGCATGACTTGCTCCATCACGCTTGGCTGGGGGCTGGGCGCGGCCCGTGTCCGCGCGCACGGGGCGGGGCCGCGCGACCCAGGGTAGCCGACGCCGGTTCCCGAGCGCTCGCGCCTACTCGTCGAGCGGGGCAGCGGTGGGCGGGACGCAGGGGCGCGCGGCGTCCGCGCGCGTGACGGCCAGGTAGGCGTAGCGCCCGGCCGCGGCGACCGCAGTCGCGACGCCCAGCGCGGGGTAGTGGCCCACCTCGGTGGCCAACCGCGGGTTCCGGACGTCGACGATGCGCAGGCCACAGGCGCCATCGCTGACGTAGAGGTAGCCGCCCGCCACGACGACGTTCGTCGGGTAATAGGGCGGCCGGACCACCGCGACCTGGCGGGGATTCGTCGGCTCGGCCAGGTCGACGACGTGCACGCCGCTCGTGTGATCGGCCACGTAAGCGTAGCGGCCGGCCACCGCCACGTCCATGGTGACGCCGGGGGTGCGATAGGCGCCCACCTCGACTGGCGCCGTGGGATCGGCCACGTCCACGACGCGCAGGCCTTTGGTGTACGTGGCCAGGTAAGCGTAGCGCCCCTCGACGGCCACCCCCAGGACGCTATCGGGCGCTCGGTAGGCGCTCAGCAGCACGGGCTGGGCGTGATCCCGCACGTCGAGGGCCCACAGGCCGCCCACCTGCGCCGCCACGTACAGATGGTCGCCCTGGATCGCCATGCCGATACCCTTCTGACTGTCAGGGGGCAGCGGAGCGTTGCGCGGGACCGGGCGGTCGAAGCGCCACGCCTCGTCGTCGTGGACGGCAACGCGGTTCTCGTAATACTCATACGGGTCCACGGCGTAATCCGCGACGTAGACATGGCCCCGGCGCGCGACGAGCCCCCGCATCGTGAGGCCGGTATCCCAGGTCCCGGCGTCGGTCGGGTGCGTCGGGTCGAAGACGTCGAAGGTCCGCACCCCGCGCGCGGGGTCAATCAGGTAGGCGCGGGACCCGTCGAGCACGAGGCCGCGGATTGCGTTCGGCAGCGGCTCGCTCTCGCCGACCACGGCGACGCGCGCGGGATTGGCCACGTCGAGGACGAGCAGCCGCGCATCGTGGTGCGCCCCCGGCGCGGGCGGCGCCTCGTCCGCGGGCGGGGCGCTGGCGGCCGGAGGCGTCGGGACAGCGGCCCGCGATGCGCGGCTGCTCCCCCCCGGCTGCCCCGGCCCGTACAGCAGCGCCGCGAGCAGTCCCGACGCCAGGGCGAGCGCGAGGACGACCGAGAGTGCCTGCTGGCGCATGCTTAGCCCTCCCCCATCGCGGCGATCATCTGGCCGTGCGGGGCGCGGGTGCCGACGGCGCCACCACGGCCTGCGCGCACCTGGCAGCTCCCCCGGGACGAGGGCTCGCGCCGTCCCGCGGCGCGGCCAGCGCCCGCGCCACCAGGTCCAGCAAGCGGTCGGTCGTCACGGGCTTCAGCACGAAGCCAGCGATGGCAGCGGTCCGCGCCCGCTCGCGGTCCAGGGGGTCGGCGCTCGCCGTGAGGATGACGACGGGCACCCGCGCCAGCGCCGGCTCGCCCCGCAGCGCCGTCAGCACCTGCCAGCCATCCAGGCGCGGCAGGCCCAGGTCGAGCAGCACCAGATCGGGCCGCTCGCGCCGCGCGGTGCGGATCGCTACCTCGCCGTCGTCCGCGGTCACGGCGCGGTAGCCGCTGAGCCGCAGCGCGAGGTGAGCGAAGCGCGTCAGGTCCGGGTCGTCCTCGACGAGCAGCACCGTGGGCCGGCCTTTCATGCGTCTCTCCCCGCGACGGCGGTAGGCCCCACGGCCGCGAACTCGACTGTCCGGCGCGCCGGCGAGCGGGGCCTTCGTCGCGTAGGATAGGGTGGCCGGCTCACAGCGCCGCTCACAGCGCCGCCGCGTTCGCTCACGATTCGCTCACAGGGGAGAAGGAATGGCGAGCAGGTCGGCCGGCGCGAGCCCTACCCGGGGCGGAAGCGGGCGAGCCGTGCTGACCCGGGGGAGGGCGCGCTCAGTCTGGCTTGGGCAGGTAGTAGCCCACGCCGGAGCGGGTGAGGAGGTAGCGCGGATTGTCGGGGGAGGACTCGATCTTGCGCCGCACGCGCGCGACGTTGACGTGGAGCAGGTGGCGGTCGGTGGCGTACTCGGCGCCCCAGACGCGCTCCAGAAGCTGCTGCTGGGTGAGCACGAGACCCGGATAGCTCGCCAGGTTCGCGAGGATCTGGTACTCCGTGGGGGTCAGGCGGACTTCCTCGCCGTGCAGGGTGACGCGGTGCGCCGCGAAGTCGATCCGGAGGTCGCCGCAAGTGTAGCTGGCGCGCGGCTTCTCATCGGTCGTGCGGGCGCGCCGCAGGACGGCCTTGACGCGGGCGATGAGCTGGTCGACGCCGAAGGGCTTGGGCAGGTAGTCGTCGGCGCCCGCTTCCAGGCCCCGCACGATGTCCTCCTCGGCACCCCAGGCGGTGATCATGATGATGTACACGTCGGAGAACTCGCGCACGCGCCGGCAGACGCTGAGGCCGTCGAGGACGGGCAGGCCGATGTCGAGCAGGAGCATGGCCAGCTCCTCGCTGCTGGCGAGGTCGAGCGCCGTCTGGCCATCCTGGGCCACGAGCACGCGGTAGCCCGCCAGCTCGAGCGAGCGGCGCACCAATCGCAGCATGCCCGGATCGTCTTCCGCGAGGAGCAGGGTCGGCGTCTTCGTAGCCATGGCAGCGTCCCCCTTGGCCCCAGTGGCTGGCCGTGCGGGTCCGTGGTGCGGGAGGCGATCAGCTCGCACTGCCCGCGAGCGCGCGCTCGATCGCGGCCAGGAGCGCATCGGCGCTCACCGGCTTCACCAGATAGTCCACCGCGCCCGCGGCCAGCGCGCGGTCCTGATCGGCCGGCCCGGCGCTCGCCGTGAGCACCAGGACGGGCAATTGCGCCGTCTCGGGCGCCGCCCGCAAAGTCTCCAGCACGCTCCAGCCATCTAGCTCGGGCAACCGCAAGTCCAGCACCACCAGGGACGGCTGCGCCTTGCGGGCGAGGGCCACCGCCGTCTGCCCGTCGCTGGCCATGAGCGGCCGGTAGCCGCCGAGGCGCAGCGTCACCTGGGCGAAGCGCAGCAGGTCCGGGTCGTCCTCGACGAGTAGCACCGTGCGCCGCGGGCTCATTCGTCCTCCCAGCGCGGCAGCGTGAACCAGAAGGTACTCCCCTTGCCCGCTCCCGGCGACTCGGCCCAGATCCGGCCGCCCTGCGCCTGCACGATGCCCTGGCAGATCGCCAGCCCCAGCCCGGTGCCGCGAGTGGTGCGGGTAATCCCGGTCTCCACGCGGTGGAAGCGCTCGAAGACCCGGGCCAGGTGCTCGGCGGGTATGCCGAGGCCCTCGTCCTGGACGCTCACCGCCAGGTGGCCGTTGTAGGCGTCGGCCGCGATGCGGATCTCACCGCCGTCGGGCGAGTATTTCACCGCGTTGTCGAGCAGGTTCAGCAGCACCTGGCGCACGCGGCGCGAGTCGCCGCGCGCGAGCGGCAGGTCGGGCGGCAGCGAGCACACGAAGCCGTGGTCGACGGCGCGCGGCGCCAGCTCGGCAATCACCTCCTCCGCGATCTCGGCCAGGTTGAGCGGCTCGGGGGTGATCGGGAGCCTGCCCGCCTCTAGCCGCTGCGCCAGCAGCAGATCCTCGATCAGCGCCGACAGCCGGTCGGCGGCGCGGTCGATGGACTCAAGGAACTCGCGGCGCTCGGCCGGCCGGATACGCGGCCCGAATCGCAAGAGGGCTGTGGCGTAGCCCTTGATGGCGCCGAGCGGCGTGCGCAGCTCGTGCGAGACGGTCGAGAGCAGGTCGGACTTGTGCTGGTCGGCGAGCTCCAGCCGGGCGAGCGCGTCGGCCAGCTCGCGCGTGCGCTCCGCGACCTTCTGCTCCAGACCGGCGTAGGAATCGCGCAGCCGCTCCGTCATGCGATTGAATTCCTCGGCCAACGCTTCCAGCTCGTCGCCGGTGTGGACCTCGATGCGTTGGTCGAGCGCGCCGCCGCCAATGCGGGCCGCGCTCTTCTGCAGCGCCTGGATCGGCTGCACCATGCGGCGGGCAAGGACGAGGCTCGCGAGCACGGCGAGCCCGAGCCCGACCAGCAGCAGCGCGGCCGTGCGCAGGGCCGACCAGACGAGCGGCTGAAACGCCTCCTCGACGGGCTGCTCCACGAACACGGTCCAGCCGGGCGGGTCGACCTCGCGGTGGGCCGTGAGCACGAACCGGCCGCGCAGGTCATGCGCGATCATCGCCGGCTCGGGTGGCGCCTCGCCGGGCTGGGGCGGGGCCAGCGCCGCCCGCACGTGACTGAGCACGGTCAGGTCGGTCTGCTGCAGCACGAGGCTGATATCGGGATGCGCGATCAGCCGGCCGCTCTCGTCCACGACGTAGGCGTAGCCGGCGCGACCGACCTGGATCTGCAAGACCTTGTCCAAGATGAGCTTGAGGTTGACCTCGGCCACCGTCACGCCACCCTCCGGCTCGCTGTCGCCGATGGCGATGGTCATGTACGGCTCGGACTCGTTGCGGAAGTATACGGGGCTAAAGTAGACGCGCCCGCCCCGCGCCGCGCGGAAGGACGGCTCGGCGGAGTGGTCGGCTTCCGGCGACACCTGGTTCGTCGTCAGGCGCGACCACAGTGCTACCTCGTGGCCCGTCGCGTCCAGGTAGACGATCTCGGTGATCGCGGGTGCCAGGCGGAACAGGCGACGAAAGTCGTCCTTCCGCTCCTCGGGCGACACCACGTCGGCCGCCCAGCTCTGGGGGATGGTCGACTCGATAGCGTGCTGCACCTCGCGCACGAACTGCTCGATGGTGACGACAGCGGTGCGGGCCTTCTCGCGCTGGAGGTTGACCACCGCGGCCTGGTTCTCCTGGTAGGAGAAGTACAACTCGATCAGGCCGCTGGACAGCAGCGCCCCGCCCACCAGCAGGACGAAGATCACTACGTACTTGCGGAAGAGCTGGCCGCGCTGGGGCCGCGCGTCCTCGGCGCCGCGCGCCCTGGGCTGCGCGTGCGGCCGCGGCCGCAGGCGGGTGGCCGATACCGCCTCGTTCACGGGATCACGTCCGTGGCGTCGACGAGCAAGGCCCGCGGGAGCGCCAGCCCGAGCGCCGCTGCCGTCCCCAGATTCACCACCAGCTCGTATTCCGTCGGCTGCTCGACGGGCAAGTCCTCGGGCCGCGCGCCGCGCAAGATGCGATCGACATACAACCCCGCGCTGTGGTAGGCGTCCTGCAGGCTCGGGCCATAGGAGAGCAGTCCTCCCGCCTGGACCCACTCGCGGAACTCGTAGACGGCGGGCAGGCGGCTCTCCGCGGCGAGCGCGAGGAGCTGGTCGCGGTACGCGAAGGTGAGGGGATCGTGCAAGGTGACGAGGGCGTCGGCGCCCTGGGCAACGGCCGTGGCGAACGCCGGCGCGAAATCGTCTGGCCCGCGCACTTCCAGGAGCAGGAGTTCGACGCCGAGGGCGCGGGCGGTGGCGTCGAGCTGGCGGAGGACGGCGGGGTGGGCCGGGTGGGTCGAGTTCCACAGGACGGCGACGCGCCGGGCGCCCGGCACGACCTCGGTGAGCAGCTCGAGCTGCTTGCTGCTCAGCTCCGGAAGATCCACGCGCACGCCGGTGAGGTTGCCGCCCGGCCGGCCCAGGCTCGCCACCAACCCGCTGGCGACCGGATCGCTGGTGAGGCCCACCGCGACGATCGGGATGCGGGGCGTGGCCGCCTTGGCCGCCGCCGCGGCGGCCGAGCCGATCGTCACGATGACGTCGACGCCCGCGTCGACGAGAGTGGCGGCCCGCGCGTCCAGGGACGTATCGGCGTCCCGCGCCGGCGGCAGCTCGAAGATGACGTTTTGCCCCTCGACGTGGCCTTGCTCGCGCAGCGCTCGCCGCAGCGGCTCCTGGAAGGCGGCCCCGTCGCTGGAGCGCGACTCCAGCACGCCGATGCGCGGGATGTGCGTGGTGGGCATGGGCTGCAGCACACAGCGAGTGAGGAGCGCCAGGCTCGCCACGACCAGACCCCCTGCCGCCAGGGCCAACACGAGCGCGCGGTTCGCGGGGCGGCCCGCCTCGTGCAGCCTCAAGGCCCCTCGCATCCCTGGGCCGAACACGAATCAGGCCCGACCGGCGCGCATGGCCGGTCGGGCGCAACTATGCCCTGCCTCTTTCCCTTTGTCAAGTACACCGCGGGCGTCCCCTGGCCACCCGTGCCCGTCCGAGCGCCGCCGGCGACGGGTCTGGCCAGCCGTCGCTGCTCGCCCCCCCCGCAGGGCACTAGACGTTAGCGTAACGGGGCTCGCTCACAGATCGCTCACGGCGCACGCCGCGCCGCTCACGATTCGCTCACAATCCCGCGGGTGGCTACCAATCCGAGCGCGAGCGGGCAGCCGGCCAGCAGGACCACACTGTCCGCCTCGGGCACGACCGGGACCTCGGCGAAGAGCCCGCCTCGGACTGTCTGCGCGATCGCCATCCTGCTCGGCGCTGGGGGCGGCGGCAGCACGCGCGGCGGCCCGAGCGGCCGATCCCGCGACGCGGCGGGAGACCGCTAGGCCGAAGCGGCGGCGGGGGGCTTGGCGGCGCTGCGCGGCTTGCCGGCGCGGCGGGCCGGCCGCTCGGCCGGGGCGCTCGCGGCGCGCTGGCCATCTGCCGCGGTGGCTGGCTCCAGCGCCTGGGCGAGCACCTCGGCCACGGTGTCGACCAGCACGAACTCCAGGTCGCGCCGCACCTCGGGCGGGATGTCCTCCAGGTCGCGCTCGTTGCGCCGCGCCAGGATGACGCGCTTGATACCGGCGCGGTGCGCCGCCAGCACCTTCTCTTTGATGCCGCCCACGGGCAGCACCTTGCCGCGGAGGGTGATCTCGCCCGTCATGGCAGTGTCGCTGCGCACCAGGCGGCCGGTCGCCACGGAGGCGAGCGCCGTAGCCATCGTGATCCCCGCCGAGGGGCCATCCTTCGGGATGGCGCCAGCGGGCACGTGGACGTGGACCTCGCGGTTGTCGAAGGCGTTCTCGGGCAGGCCCAGGCGCTTGGCGTCGGAGCGCAGGTAGCTGAGCGCGGTCTGCACCGACTCGCGCATGACCTCGCCGAGGTGGCCGGTGAGGATCAGGCGGCCACCCCCCCGCATGGGAATAAGCGCGGCCTCAATAAACAGGATGTCGCCGCCCACCGGCGTCCAGGCCAGGCCGGTCGCCACGCCGGGCCGGTCGGTGCGCTCGGCCACGTCGGCGAAGAAGCGCGGCCGGCCGAGGTACTCGATCACCCGCGCGGGGGTCACACGGACGTGCTGGCGCTTGCCCTCGGCGATGTCCCGCGCGGCCTTGCGGCAGCAGTTGGCGATCTCGCGCTCCAGGTTGCGCACGCCCGCCTCGCGCGTGTAGTCGCGGATGATGTGGAGCAGCGCGTCGCGCGTGAAACTGACCTCGCTGTCGCGCAGGCCGTTGGCCTGCCGCTGCTTGGGCACGAGGTAGCGGATCGCGATCTGGAGCTTCTCGGCCTCGGTGTAGCCGGCCAGGTGCAGCACTTCCATGCGGTCCTGCAGCGCCGCGGGCACGGGGTCCATGGCGTTGGCCGTGGTGATGAACATGACGCGCCGCAGGTCGAACGGCACGCCGAGGTAGTTGTCCACGAAGCTGTGGTTCTGGGCGGGATCGAGCACCTCCAGCAGCGCGGCGGCGGGGTCGCCCTGGAAGCCGATGCTCAGCTTGTCGATCTCGTCGAGCACGAACACCGGGTCGGCCGCCTCGGCGCGGCGCAGGCCCTGGATGATGCGGCCCGGCATGGCGCCGATGTAGGTGCGGCGGTGGCCGCGGATCTCCGCCTCGTCGCGCACGCCGCCCAGGGAGATGCGCACGTACTTGCGGCCGAGCGCCCGGGCGATCGAGTGGGCGAGCGAGGTCTTGCCGACCCCCGGCGGGCCGACGAAGCAGAGGATCGGCTCGGTGTCGGTGGGGAGCAGCGCGGGGGCCGCCTCGGCGCCCGGCGCGTCCCCATCCTGCCGCTCGGGGTCCGGGTTCCCCAGCTCCCGCTCTTCTTTCAGCTTGCGGACGGCCAGGTACTCGAGGATGCGGTCCTTGATCTTGTCGAGGTCGTAGTGGTCCTCGTCGAGCACCCGGCGGGCCTCCGGCACGTCGATGGTGCGCCCCGTCACCTTGTTCCAGGGCAGGCTGGCCAGCCACTCCAGGTAGGTGCGGATGATGCCGTGTTCGGGCGAGGCGGCGGGCAGACTCTCCAGGCGCGCCAGCTCGCGATCGGCCTCCTGGCGCGCCTCGGGCGGTAAGCTCGCGGCCTCCAGGCGCGTGCGCAGGTCGGCCGTCTCGTCCGGGCCTTCGCCCTCGCCCAGCTCCTTGCGGATCGCGCGGAGCTGCTCGCGCAAGAAGTACTCGCGCTGCGTCTTCGTCATCTGCTCCTGGGCCGACGACTGGATGCGCCGCCCCAGCTCCAGCAGCTCCAGCTCGCGGGCCAGGAAGCGGGCCAGCCGCTCCAGCTTGGCCGCCACGCTGTCCAGCTCCAGGATCTCCTGGCGCACTTCGGGGGGCATACGGACGCTGCTGGCGATCATGTAGGCCAGCGCCCGCGGGTCGCTAATCTCGGCGATGGCGGCGGCGACCTCCTCCGGCTGGTTGGCGAGGCCCGCCAGCCGCTGGAACTCGTCGGCCACCAGGCGCCGCAGCGCCTCCACCTCGTCGGTCTGCTCGACCACGTCCGGCGCGAGCGTGAAGCGGGCGCGCAGGTACGGCTCCTGCTGCGTCCACTCGGTGATGCGGAAGCGCTCCAGCCCCTGCACGGCAACCATGAGCCCGCCCTCGGGCTGGCGCAGGAGCTGCACGATGCGCCCGACGGTCCCGACCTGGTAGCAGTCGTCGGGGCCGGCGTTCTCGACGTCGGGGCTCTTCTGGCTGACCAAGCCCAGCACGCGGCCATCGCGCATGACGTCGTCGAGCAGCCGGAGCGAGCGCGGCTGCCCGACTTGCAGCGGCGCCACGGCCAGCGGGAAGACGGTCAGGCCGCGCAGCGGCATGATCGGCAGCTCCGCGGGCAGGCCGCGCAGCAACTCCTGCAACGGCTCGGCGGCGGGCGCCGCGGCGGGGGCCTCGGGCGGGGGGGTGGCTGCCATCATCGTCTCCAGCGGGGCGCGGCAAGCAGCGCCCCTACATTTCTCGGCGGGGCAGGGTCACGTAGAGAAAGCCTTTGTCGTAGCGGGCCGCCACGCGGTCGGCGTCCACGGCCACGGGCAGGTACACCTCGACGTGGAAGGCGCCATAGCGCACCCCGCTCTCATGGTAGCGGCACTCCACCGCGCGGCAGTCCACGCCCTCGGGGTATTCCTCGAAGCGCTGGCCCGCGATCACGAGCACGTCCTCGAACAGGGTGATATCCACGTCGTCCTCGCGCACGCCGGCCAGCTCGACCTTGACGAGGAGCCCCAGGCCAGATTCCAGCACGTCGGTGGGCGGGCGCCAGCGCGTGGTGTGCGACCAGGCGTGCTGGCGATTCAGCTCCCAGATGCGTCGGAAGACCCGATCGAGGTCGGCGCCCGTATTGGTGTAGCGGTAGGTGACGCGACGGTAGCGCAGCGGCATCGACCTCTCCTTGCCCGGCGCGACCGCCCCTCGGCGCCCCTCCCGCTGCGAGACAGGGGAGAGCGCGGCACGTAAGGAGACTGGTCGCAGGGTGTGTGCCCGCGGGCCGTGGATCGCCAGGATTGCGCGGTGCTTGCCAGAGGATAACACGCGGGGGCGCGGCGCGGTCAGGCGCCGCGGGGCCGGCGCCGTGGCGCGCGAGCGCGGCGCGGCAAGGGCAGATCGACGACGCTCGGCGGCGCGGCGGCCTGGCGGTCGCGCAGCGCGTCGGCCAGCAGCTCGCCCCACTCGGCCACCGCGCGCCCGCCCGCGGCCGGCGACGCCGTGGGCGCCTGGGCGCCGCGGGCGAGGGCGACGGCCTCGCCGAGGTCGGCATTGGTGAAGGGGCGCGGCAGGAAGCGCACCGCGCCGAGGCTGTGCGCCAGCTCGCCGCCCACGTCGCGGGGCATGGTCGAGAGCATTACGACGGGCAGGTGGCGCAAGGCGGGATGGCGGTGCAGCCGGTCGAGCACCTGGAAGCCGTCGAGACCGGGCAGGTTGGTGTCGAGCACGAGCACGTCGGGGCGAGTGCTGTCAGCCACGGCGAGGGCGTCGAAGCCGTCGTGCACCTCGTCGACCGTGTAGCCGGCTTCTTCGAGGGCGAGGCGGGCGACAACGCGATTGCTCACGGGCTCGACGTCAGCGGCCAGCAGGACTCGGGCCATCGGCGCGCCCTCCTTAATGAAGAGCATAGTGGCCAGCTTGGTTACTGTCAACTACTACTTGTCCAGATTGATCGTCGGCCCTACGTTCTCGCCCCACTCTTTCTCCTTAATGGAAGTGAGCTGGCGCAGGCGGTTCAGGATGCGCGAGGCCGCCTGGGCGCCTTCGAGCGCCTGGCTGGCGGCGCGGCGCAGGTGCGGGGGCAGGGCAGGGTCGCGGGCCAGCAGCGCGGCATAGCCGGCCGTGGGCGTCAGCTTGTTGTTCAGCTCGTGCTCCATGGTCCGGGCCGCCAGCAGCACCCCTTCCAGCCGCGCGCGCTCGCTGCGCTCGGCCTCCAACCGCTGGTGCTCGGTCACATCGGTGTTCAGCTCGAGGATGGCGAGCGGGCGGCCGTCGTCGTCGCGCTGCAGCGCCCAGCGGCTGGCCACGACCAGCCGCGTGTCATCCCGCCGCCGGTGGATAAGCTCGCCCTTCCAGACGCCCGTGCGGAACACGGTGGCTTCGATGTCGGCCAGCGGCTCGGGGAACTCCGTGTGCAGCAGCTCGTAGGAGATGCGGCCCTGCGCCTCGGCCTTCGTCCAGCCGTAGAGCGCGACCGCGCCGGCGTTCCAATAGGTGATGACGCTCGCCAGGTCGCGGACGAAGATGCCGTCCGACGCCAGCTCCAGCAGCTCCGCCTGGCGCACGAGCACTTCCTGTTGCTCCTTGAGCCGCCGGCGGGTACGCAGCCAGACGTCCACGCGGTCGAGCAGGTCGGCGGCCTCGAAGGGTTTGGTGATGAAATCGTCGGCGCCGGCGGCGAAGCCCGCGTGTCGGTCGGCCTCGGCGTTGAGCGCTGTGAGCATGATGATCGGCAGGTAGGTGCTCTGCTCCTGGGCGCGTAGGCGCCGGCACAGCTCGAAGCCGTTAACGTCGGGCAGCATCAGGTCGAGCACCACGAGGTCGACGCCCCCTGCCTGGACGCGGTCTACGGCCGCGCTGCCGTCCGGCACGCTCAGCACGGCGTTGCCCGCCGACTCGAGCAAGGCTTGCACCACTTCCCGGATGGTGGGGTCGTCCTCGACGACGAGCACCACGGGCGGGGACGGCTGGCGCGTGCTTTCCATTGACCTCCCTCTCATACGACGTATCTCGAAGGAGCTGGAATGGCGGCGCGGCAACGCCCACCCGTCAATGCGCTAATGCTGGCCTGCTCAGCCGCGGCGGTGCAGCCCGGGCGCGGGCCGGCAGGCGCGCCGTCCCACGGCGGGAGCGCGGCTGGCCAGGCGCTGGCCCTAGCATAGCCGGTCGAACATGCTCGCGCCAGAGCCGCCGCCATGCCCCGCGCTTCGGCGCGCGCTCCGGCTCCGCAACTTCCATACCGCTCCGGCCAGCGTGCGCGGTGCGACGCGGCTTGTCCGGGCGCGCCCCGCTCGGTATCCTCGGGACAAATGGAGGCCACGCGCATGACCGAGGGCGCGCACGCTGTTGAGGAGCTGGTGCTGGGCGATCCCGCCAGCCCCGTCGGACTGTGCACGCTCTGGACGCGCCAGGAGCGTATCCTGCGTGGCGTGCCCCGCGAGCTGTACGCTGTCTGTGGCAACCTCTACTCCCTCTGGGGTATCAGCCTGCTGATCCGCGGCGTGCTCGCCCGGCCGACCCTGCGCTATCTGGTGGTCTGTGGCGTCGACTACGCGGACACGGGCCGCGCGCTCGTGGCGCTCGCCGCGCAGGGGCTGGCGAGCGACGGCACGCTGCCGGGTACCGCGGCGCGCCTGGCCGACGACATCGACGCGGCCGCCATCGGGCACTTCCGGCAGCAGGTCAGCGTCGTGGATCTGCGCGGCTGCACGGACGCCGCGCGCGTGGCCGCCGCCATCCAGGCGCTGCCGCCCCCGCCGCCGCTCGGCGCCGCGCCCGCGGCCGTCATCGTGCCCGCCGGCTGGACGCCCCCACCGTTGACGCCTCCCGGCGCCGCGGAGCCGCCGCCCCGCTCGCCCGGCTCCGAGCCCCCGGCCGCCGTCGCGCGCCCTTCCCCGGCAGCCCCCGCGGCCGGGGGCTTCCAGCCCGATCCGCTGGGCAACTTCCTCATCGCCGTGGGCGGCGGCGAGATCGTGGCCGCCCACGCGACGACGACGGGCGGGCCTACGGGCGAGCGCTTCGCCGGGCGCACGGCCGCCGCGGTCTACGGCGCCATCCTGGCCGCGGGGCTGGTGTCGCGGCTCGACCACGCCGCCTACCTCGGCGCCGAGCTGGCGCGCGCCGAGGTCGCCCTGCGCCTGGGCATCCCCTACCGCCAGGACCGCGCGCTCGCGCTGCCGTCCCGCTAGCGGCTCGGCCGCACGCGAGGAGCGGACCTACCCCCCGGCCCCCCTCCCTACCAGGGAAGGGGGGGAGGACGGACCTACGCCCCTTGCCCCCTCCCCTGCGGGGCAAGCTTGGGGAGCGCCTACGGCGCTGGGAAGCTGCACTCCACGGACAGCGTCGGCGGGATGTGACGATAGGCGGGGTCCGGGTCCGGGTATTCGCGCGCGCCGCGGGCCGTCACCTGCGTCGTGTGCTGCCCGCCTGGGACGACGGGCAGGTCGGGCACGGCGACTTGCAGCGTCTCGCGGGCGTCGTCGCCCGCCCGCTGCCCGTCGATTCGCCACTCGAAGTCGAACAGGTCGGCGTAGGGCGGCGAGATGAAGGCGTTGAAGCTCAGCAGGCTGAACGGCGTGGGCCGCTCCGGCTGGTAGGTCAGCGCGAGCTGGTAGCGCTCGGCCGGGTCGCGCTGCACGGCGCATACCGGCGGCCCGAGGGCCACCCGCACGGTGAAGCCGCGCCGGGGGTCGAAGCTGCGCAGGTCGCCCGCGTGTACGAACAACGTATACGTCTCGGGCGCCAGGCGTTCGACGATGATCTCCGGCCGCACGAACTGGATCTGGCGCTGCTGGTAGGTGCGCGCCTCGGCCACGAACAGCCAGCGGCCCAGTTCGGCCTCGGACGGTGGGTCGCGCCACAGCGCCACGTCGAGGTCGTACCACAGGTCGCCCAGGTAGATATGGGCGGCACTCGGCTCAACTACCTGGAATTGGTAGGCGCGGACCTGCGCGGCGTGGACGAGCGCGTCGTGCAGCGTGATACCCTGAGCGTCGGGCGTGCCGATCCAGCAGGCGGTGGTGAAACTGTCGTACTCGCCCGTACACGGGGACTGGCCCCGCGCGAGGGGCGCGTTCGAAGGCACCGCCAGGAGGGCGGCCGCCAGGAGCGCTAGCAGGAGGCGGCCCCGCTGGCGCATGTCCGTGCTCCTTTCGTGCGAGCGCCGGCGCCTGATCCGGCGTGGGGCGCGGCGCGGCTAGCGGCGATCAATAACGCGGCGTGAACTCGGGCTTGCCCCCGGCCGGCGGGGCCGGCTGGGGGGCCGGCGCCGGTGGCCGGGCGGGCTGGGGGGCGGGGGCCGGCGCGGCCGGCCGGACCGGCGCCGCCGTGGGCGCCGCGCGCGGCGGCGCGGGGGGCGCGGCGACGGGCGGCGGCTGCGGCGTGGGCGTTGCCAGCGCGGCCACGGCAGCCGCCCGACACGCCATGGCAGCCGGGTCGTCGGGCGCCAGCGCGAGCGCCTGCTCGCAGCGCCGCTGCGCCTCGGCGTAGCTGCCCGCGTCCAGCAGCGCCTGGCCCCAGCCCAGCCGCGCCTCGTACAGCCGCGCCTTCACCCCGCCGGTTGGGCTGCCCGCCAGGTAGTCCGGGGCGGCGGCGTACACGCTCCCCAGCTTCGTCGCGGCCAGCGGCCAGTTGCCGGCGTCGAGCGCGGCCGCGCCGTCCAGGTAGGCAGCCGCGCGGTCGCGCGCCTCGGCCACCACGGGATCGTCGGGCTGCGCGGCCAGCGCCTGCTCGAAGTACGCCAGCGCCTGCTCCACCGGGCCGCCGTGGGCGAGCTGCTCCTGGCCCAGCGCCAGGTACGTGGCGGCCAGCGCGCTCGCCAACCCCGGATACGCCGCGTCGAGGGCCCGCACCGCCTCGCAGGCCGCCGCCGCGGCCGCCCAGTCGGCCGCGCCCACGGCGGCCTCGCAGGCCGGGAACAGGGTCGCCGCGCTGGGCGCGGGCGTCGCCGTGGGCGCCGTCGTGGCCGATGGGGCGGGCGTCGCCGGGGGCACGCTGGGCGTGGCGGCGGCAGATGGTGGTGAGCCCAGGCCACCCCCCAGCCAGCGCAGGCCGGCGAGCGCGCCGATCAGGAGGAGCGCCACCAGGGCGACGACGCGCCAGTAGCCCCATCCCGGCGGCGGCGCCGCCGGCGGCGGCACGCCGGCCGGCGCGGGCGCCGGCGGCTGGCGCAGCGGCGCCGCGGGCGCTGGCCGCGCCGGGGCCGTGCGGGCCTCGCGCGTCGCCCCCGTGGTCGGGGCGGACAGGGCGCCCGTGGGGGCGAGCCGGGCCGTCCCCGTGGGCGCCTCAGTCGGCGGCGCGGCCGGGGCGGCGCCGGCCCGCCCTGCCGGCGCCGCCGGGCGCACCGGCTCCAGCCCCGCTTCCGCCGCGGCCAGCCCGGGCGCCAGGCGCAGCGCTTCCTCGTAGTAGCGGCGGGCGTCCGCCAGCCGCCCAGCCGCCAGCGCCGCGGTCGGCGTCGCGGCCTCCCCCGTGGGCGCCTCCCGCTGGGCCTGCCGCCACGCCGCCTGGATCGCCGCGTCCATCGCCTCCGCGCTTGGGTAGCGGTCGGCCGGGTCCTTCGCCAGGCTGCGGCGGATCACCTCGTCCCAGGCCGGCGAGAGCGCGGGGTTGAGGCTCCGCGGCTCGGGCACCGCCCCCTCCACGTGCTGCAGCAGCACCATGAGGGGGTTCGGCCCCTCGAACGGCAGCCGCCCAGTCAGAACCTGGAAGAGAATGATGCCCATCGCGTACAGGTCGGTGCGGGCGTCCACCACGCCGCCCTGGCTTAGCTCCGGGGCCATGTACTCCGGCGTCCCGACGATCGTCCCCGTTTGCGTTGCGTGCAACGCCGGCTCCAGGATCTTGGCGAGGCCAAAGTCTGCCAGCAGCGGCCAGTCGTGCTCGCGCATCAGGATGTTGTTGGGCTTGACGTCGCGGTGGACGATGGGCGGCTCGCGCGTGTGGGCGTGCTGCAGCGCGCTCAGCGTCTGGCTGAGCACCGGCACGATCCGCGCGAGGGGCGGGGCCTGGGCCAGCCAGTCGCCCAGCGTCCCGCCGGTGACCAGCGGCATGACGATGTAGGCGAGGTCGTCCTGCTGCCCATAGTCATAGACGGGCAGGATGTTGGGGTGGTCGAGGCGAGCGACGGTCTCGGCCTCGCGCTGGAAGCGGGTGCGGAACTCCTCCTCCTGCATGAGGTAGGGGGGCAGCACCTTGACGGCCACGTAGCGGTGCAGCGACGACTGGAGCGCCTTGTAGACTACGGCCATGCCGCCGCGGCCGATGAGCTGAGTGATCTGGTACTGGCCCAGGCTCTGGCCTGCCAGGTCGCTAATTCGGCTTGGACGCGATGGCACTGCCACCGTTCAGCTCCCCCACCCGCGCACGACGGTTGCCACCTCCGCTCGGGGCGCGCGGCCGCGGACGGCGCGACACTTGCTCTCTACCCTCTAGCATCACGACAATGCGTTGCAGCCAGGGTAACACGCGGTGAATCCCCGGTTACGGATTCGTCGGAAACCGGTCGTCTTATACCGGATCCGGCGGAGCCGTTCCCTTACTCCCTCTTCCCCTGGGAGAGGGTCGGGGTGAGGGCGCGCCTCTCCCTCTCCCCCTGGGAGAGGGGCGGGGTGAGGGCGCGCCCTGGTACGCGCACCACCGGGCGGGAGCGGGTAGTAAGGCTGCCGACGGCGCCGGGCGCGCACCAGCCGGCGCGCTATCGTAACCACGACGTGGGGAGCAGCAGTGGCGCGGGTTCTCTGGCAGCTCGCCGCCTTCGTCGTGATCTGGCTGGTCGTCGCCAGCCTCGGCACCGCTCCCCCCCTCCTCGACGCCCTGGCCCCGCTCGGCGCGAGCGACCTCATCGCCGCGGCCACGCTGCTCCTGGCGGCCGTTGTCGGCGTGCTGGTCGTGCAGCGCTGGCTCGGCGGCCCGAGCCTCGGGGCGCTGGGCGCTCGCCCGCCGCGCGACTGGCCCGTGGCCCTCGCGCTCGGCGGCCTCCTGGGCCCGCTGCAGTTCACGGCCGTGCTCGGCGTCGAGACGGCGCTCGGGCTCGTGCAGGTCGCGCCCGGCGCGCCGCCGGGCGGCGGCCTGCTGCTCCTGGCCCTCACCTTCCTCTGTGTCGCGGCCGGTGAGGAGCTGCTGATGCGCGGGGTGCTCCTGGTCCAGGTGGCCCGCGTGTGGGGCGTCCCGGCGGGCGTGGTGGTGTCGTCGGTCATCTTCGCGCTGTTCCACGTCCCGAACCTGTCGGGCGAGCCGAGCGGCTCCCTGGTGGCCGCCCTCGTCCTCGGCGTGCTCGCGCTGCTCGGCGTGCTCTGGAGCCTGGCGGCGCGGCTCACCGGCAGCCTCTGGCTGCCGGTTGCCTGGCATGCGAGCTGGAACTTCGCGCAGGCGCTGCTCGGCTTTCCCGTTAGCGGCCACCCGGCTGAGGGCCTGCTGCGCCTGGCGCCGCGCGGGCCGGCCTGGGTGACGGGCGGCGCCTTCGGCCCCGAGGGCGGGCTGGTAGGGCTGCTAGCGCTCGGCCTGGGCGCCCTGGCCCTCTGGGCCTACGCGCGCCGGCGCCCGCGCGGATCGGGCTGGTCCCCCTCGCCTCCCACGGCGCCCTGAGGGCGTGTCCTACGCGGGGGCCGGCGCGGGCAGGAGCCCGAGCGCGCGCCCCACCTGCTCCGCCAGGAAGCGCGCCCGGTACTCGCCCCACACGGCCAGGCTCAGGTAGCGTCCGTCCAGGTGCAATAGCAGCTTCGCGCGCTGTAGCTCGTCGAGCGCCCGGTCAAGCTCCGGGGTGCCGGCCCACCCGTCCCCGGGCAGCGCGCCGAGATACCTCTCGATCTCGGCGCGCGTCCGGCCCTGGTCGCAGCACTCGTACACGGCGCGGCGCAGCCCCGTCAGCCGGTGCTCCTTCTGCACTGCCACGGGGCGGCTGTCGCGCACCACCAGGGCGTCCCCTTCGGCGAGCGCGACGAGTTGGCCGCGCAGCGCCGGGTGCGCCCAGCGCTCGACCTGCCGTCGCAGCTCACCCAGGTAGCTGAGCGGCACGCGGCCATCGGCGTAGTCGAACTCGAAGTAATAGGCCAGCGCGTCCAGGTCCTGGGCGGGCAGGGCATAGACGTAGTGGTAGGCGCGGCTGGCGCGGACGTTGCGCAGCCCGCTGGCGGCCGCGTTCTCGAATAGATAGCTGAAGCGGTCGAGACGCACGGGCGCGATGTCCACGGGCGGCGGCAGGTGCGTGAGCAGCGGCACCAACTCCGCCTGGCGCTGGTACTCGGCCGGGTCCTCGCCGGGGAAGCCTCCGAGCAGGCTCCAGTACGGCTCCACCATGTACTCGGCGCACCACCGCAGGAGCTGGATGTTCTGAACAGCCGTCACGCCCTTGCGCATCAGCCGCAGTACGGCAGTGCTCAGGCTCTCGATGCCGGGCTGGATCCGCGTGACGCCGGCCTCCCGCAGCAGCCGGATCTGCTCGCGGCGCAGGTTGGCCTTGGTCTCGTAGAACAACTCCATCCCGATCGGCCGCGCTGCCAGCTCGGGCAGCACGTCCTGGAAGTACCGCATGTCGAGGATGTTGTCTACCGCGGCGAGCTGGCGCGGCTGGTACTGCGCGGCGAGCTGGCGCATCTCCGCCAGTGCGCGGGCGGGCGACTTGGCGCGGAAGCGCATGGTGGCGCCGTTCAGCCCACAGAAGGTACAGTGCGACTTCGCGCCCCACCAGCAGCCGCGGGCCGTCTCGAGCGGCAGGTGCCAGTCCGCGTCCGCGTCCGGCCCGAGCTGCTCGCGCTGCTCCAGGTAGTCGCCATAGTCAGGCAGCGGCAGCGCGTCCAGGTCCATGACCGGCCGGCTGGCCACGCGCGGGGCCACGGTCTGGCCGCCCACGCGACGCACGATCCCCGGCAGCTCGCCCATCTCGCGTCCGTTGACCACCGCCCGCGCCAGCTCCGGAAAGACCAGGTCGCCCTCCCCCGAGCACACGTAGTCGATGAACGGGAACCGCCGGTGCAGAGCCACGCCCATCGGACCCTCGCAGTTCGCGCCCCCGAAGGCGAGCGCGAGCTGCGGGTAGCGCGCCTTCAGGCGCTGGGCCAGCGCGAGCGAGGCCAGATTCTGCTCGAAGGTGCTGGTGAAGCCCACGAGCGCGTAGTCGGCCCAGGGCACGCCGGCGAGGCACGCGTCGAGGTACGGCTCGACCTCGGCCCGCACCGCCAGCACCTCCCCGTCGCGCTGCGGCCCATACATCTCGGGGCGCTCGTGCTCGAACGGCTGGGCGCCCCGACGGTGAAGCACCTCGGCGAAGTAGCGTTCGGGCGGGGGAATCCCGTCGCCGAACACGGCCGCCGCGAAGATCCAGTCGCCCAGCAGCAGGTCCGAGCTGAAGTTGCAGATGCGCTCGTACCGCCAGGCGCCGATCCGCCGCGCAAAGTCGAAGTTCAGGTAGCGCAGGTCGCAGGGCACCCCCGCCCTGGCGAGGCCGGCCTTGAGCAGGCTCAGCCCCAGCGACGGGCTGGCCGTGGTGGCGAAGGGCATGCTCACCAGCAGCACGCGCCTCATGCTCGTACCCCCTCTCTCCACACGCCGGGGCCCCAGGCCGGCCGGCGGCGTGAGGCGGCCTCAGCGCGCCGCTTCCGCCAGCCGGCCATCCACGAGCTGCGCCAGGCGTACCGCCTCGTCCATCTGGGGCTGGCCGCCCGCGCTCATCACGACCACGCCGGCCACCGCTCGGTTGCGGCGAAACATCGCGGCGGCGACGGTCACGCTGAACGGACCGACCCCGCCGCTGCTGGTGAAGGCGCGGCTCTCGTCGCCGACCGCGGGGGGCGCCGCGTCGGTGGGGCTCCCCGGCATGCTCTGCTTCGCGCTCCGCGTCATCTCGTCCAGCGCGGCCACGGGGTCGGCCGGCAGCGCGACGAGGTTGGTCACGACGATGATCCCGCCGCTTCCCGGGCCAACCCGCGAGGGATCGGCCTCGAACGTCACCTCATAGGCCCGCGCGCCGTCGCGCGTCTGCGGGCCGCTGCGGCCTTGCGAAAGCCGCAGGCCGCTCGGCACCTCGCTTTCGGTCAGGACCACGGTCGTGAAGTCCAGCTCCTGCGCCCGCGCGGGCGGCGCGAGCGACGCGACCAGCACGACCAACAGCGAAACGGTTGCTACACGCCACATCAGCTCACCTCGGCTCGCGGCCGGCGCCGCCGGCGGGGCCGTGCCCGCCCGACCCCGCGGCGGCGCCGGCATCCTCACGCCATTCTGGTCAGTTCACGCTCGACACCAGCAGGTTGCCGAAGCGCCCGTCGGCTGGCCCGTCGTTCAAGCTGCCCACGCCAAAGGCCAGCGTGCCCTCCCGTAGCGTCCCGTCCTGCGCCCGGCCGACCTCCTGGCCGTTGACGTAGACGATTAGCTCCGCGCCGCGCGCGCGGACGCCCAGGCGGTTCCGCGCCGTCCCGCCCTGGATCGCCGGCGCGCTCGTCCACGGGATCAGGGCCGTCCCGTCATCCGCGGTATTGCGCCGCAGCGTGAACGTGCTGTCGTTCGGGTCCACCATGAACGAGTAGTGGCTACCGTCGTCCTGGCGGCGGAAGTCCAGGTACACATAGGCGTTCTCGGTCGGCGGCGCGAGCCGTGCATCGATCTCGATCAAGGCGTCGCCGAAGCGCTCGGACGAGAAGACCAGCGGCGAGCCGCCGCTGCCGGCCACGCGCACGATCCGGTATTCGCCGTTCTCGTAGCCGACACGCCGCCGGGACGGGTCGCTGGATTGCTGCGGCCAGCCGCTGTTCGGGTCGCTGAAATCGTCGCGGAGCAGCACCGTGCTCGGCCCGCTGCTGGGCGCATTGCTCGGCCCGCCGCTCGGGGCGCTGCTCGGCCCGCTGCTCGGCGGGGCCACGACCCCCACCCCTGGCCCCGGGAAGATCGGCGGCAGCAGCTCGGCCGGGCCGGGCGTGGACACGAGGAAGTTGTCGAACGTGGCCTCGACCACTCGCCCGGACTCGCTGGTGCCGGCGACGAAGCCGATCTGGCCCCACGGCCGCCGCTCGTCGCGCGCCTCGCCCACCTGCTGCCCGTTGATGAACAGGCGCAGCCAGTTGCCCTGGACGATCACCGCCAGGTGGTTCGCGGCGGTTCCCTGGGCGATCGTCGGCGAGCTAGTCCACGGCACCACCGGCACGATCGGGTCGTCGCCCGGCGGCGAGTAGCCGAGCATGAACGTGCCGTCGGTCGGGTCGACCGTGAAGCGATAGTACGAGTTCGTGCGCGAGCCGCCAGGCCCCGGCAGCTCGCGGAATTGCAGCCCGTAGCTGCAGTCCACCGCGGCGTTCGTGCAGCGCGCGTCAATGCCCGCGGCGAAGTCCGCGTAGATCGGGTCGAAGAGGTATTGCCGCGTCTCCGGGCCGCTCAGCCGCATGGTGAACACGCCGCCCGCCTCGGACTCAAACTCCGCCTGGCTCACCACCGTGCCGGGCTGGCAGGCGTCCACGTACACGTCCACGCTGGCGACGTTGCGGGCGCCGGGCGTCACCAGGCTGGAGACCCACACAATCAGCTTGTAGGGGCCTTCGGGAAACGTGCAGGTTTCCCAGGCGTCCCAGAAGCCGGCCTGGCTGAAGCGCGGCCCGAGGGCGGCCGCGGCGTCGGGGCTAGGCTCGCCGCCGACCGCGTAGTCGAAGATGTTCCACGGATCGGACGAGTCGTTGACGTAGAGCTGGATGTCCCGCTCGTTCAGGCCCGAGCCGTCCGGGCTCCGCTGGTCGGCCGCGTAGCCGGTGATCTCCACCCGCCCCGTCAAGTGCTGCCCCGGCCGGGGGTTCGTGATCTGGACGACGACGGCGGGATCGATCTGCGCCGCGGGCGAGGCCAGCAGCGCGCCCGGGCGGGTGTCCGTGCCGCCGACCGCCGGCGCTGGCGGTAGGCCGGTTATGGCTCCCGCACGCCCAGCCACCCCGGGGTAGATCGCGCCGAGCAGCGCGACCGTGAGCGCGAGGCCGATGCGCGGCCAGCGCCCCCGCGCGTCGCCTCCGCGCGCTGGCCGGGCCGCTCGCCAGCCAGGCGCGAGCCAGTTCCGCATGGCGCACCTCCTCCCGCCCCGGCTCCGGCCCGGGGCGCGTTGTCTACACGATGGCGCCGTCGAGCATCTCCACCCGGCGGCCGGCGCCGCGCGCCAGCACCGGGTCGTGGGTCACCATCAGGACCGTCTTGCCGTGTGCGACCAGGTTGACGAACAGCTCGAACATCTGCTGGCTCGCTACGCTGTCCAGGTTGCCGGTAGGCTCGTCGGCCACCAGCACCGGCGGGTCGTTGGCCAGCGCGCGCGCGATGGCGACCCGCTGCTGCTGGCCGCCCGATAGCGCGCTGGGCAGGCGGTCGGCGAGCGGGTCCATGCCGACCAGCCGCAGCACCTCCATCGCCCGCGCCCGCCGCTGCGCTCCGCGGTACGTGCCGCAGAACGCCATCGGCAGCATGACGTTCTCGGCCACCGTCAGGGTGGGCAAGAGCTGGAAGAACTGGAACACAATGCCCAGGTTGCGGCCGCGCCAGCGGGCCAGCGCGTCGGTGCCCAGGCTCAAGATGTCCTGCCCCTGCACCGTGACCTGGCCGCTATCGGGCCGGTCGATACCCGTGATCACATTGAGCAGGGTGGACTTGCCGCAGCCCGACGGGCCGACGATGGCCACGAACTCTCCGGCCTGGACGACGAGCGAGACGCTCTTGAGCACGTTCAGGCTGCCGGCGCTGGTGTGGTACGTCTTCGACACGCTCTGCAGCACCGCGACCGCCGCTCCGGCGACCGACGGCGCGACGAGGGGCGCCCGGCTCCGCTCGTCGCGCGCGACGACGAGCGCGCCGTCTTTACCGGAGCTCACCCGCGTGCGGCAGACGGCCTGGTCCGCGACGCCGCTCTGGTGGTACGTCAGCGTCAGGTCGCCGAAGGTGATGCAGTCGCTCGGCGTGAGGAACACCGGGCCGGCGAGCAACTGGTCGTTGACGCGCGTGCCGTTGCTGCTCTCCAGGTCGGTGAGCAGCCAGCCCTGCGGCAGGCGCTGCAGCCGCGCGTGCTGCCGCGAGATCGTCGCCTCGTCCAGCACGAGGTCGTTGTTCGGCGCGCGCCCGATATAGATATCGCTGCCGCTGAGCGGGATCCGCTGGCCATCGGCCAGCTCCAGGTAGTCGCCCGCGTCGGCGGGAGCGGAGGCGGCGGTCGGGGCGCGCGCTGCCGCCCAGGCCGCGCCCGGCTCCTCGAACTGCAGCTCGACGTTCCCCAGGCGCAGCACGTCGCCGTGCCGCAGCGGGGTCGGCTGCGCGACCTCCCGGTCGTTCACCCACGTGCCGTTGCGGCTGTGGAGGTCCTCGGCCAGGTACACGCCAGCCTGCGAGCGCACGCGCGCATGGGTGCGGGAGACCGACGCATCGTCGATGACCACGGCGTTGTCCCCCGCGCGGCCGAGCGTATACTGCGCCCCCGGTCGCAGCTCGATGCGCTGCCCGCGTCGCGGCGGACCGGCGAAGACGAGCGCCGCGGTGGGCGGCGGGGGGGCCGGTGTCGCCTGGGGCGCGACGCCATTCTGCATCAGGATCGCCTCCCCGGCGTAGCTGGCAAAGGGCCGTCCACAGTGCGCGCAGTAGGCGGCCTTGGTGTCGTTCAGGCCGCCACAGGTGCTGCAGTACATGACAATCTCGCCCTCATGCTCTCTACCCGCGTGGGCGGCGCGGCCCGATGGCGCCGGCCTGCTGTACCCCGCGGCCGCGCCCCGGCCGCCGTGCCAGGCCAGGGGGCCTGCTCGCGCTGGTCGGGCGCTAGGTCAGAGCCGCCGCGGCGCCCGCCGGCTCCGCCAGCAGCGCCGCGCCGACGGGCGGGGGGCCGCCCCCGGCGCCGCTCAGCAGCGCCCAGAACACTGCCGGCCGCTCCTGGCGCAGCCGCTCGAACAGCGCCAGCGCGATCTCGACCACCCGCCGACTGGTCCAGCACTCCCAGCCGCCGTACTGCGGCGGCCCATCGGGCTGCTCGCCTTTCGGCTCCACGGACACGTGCATGCAGCTAATCTGGCACAGCTCGCGCGCCCAGCAGCTCGCGCACTCGGCCTTCTTCGGCGCTCGCTGCTGACACAGCAGCCGGCCTGTCGTGGCGTCGTACGCCTTCGCCCAGTCGATGCCGCCCGCCACCGTCCCGATGCGGTACTCCCGCTTGCCCGCCATGTCCTTGCAGGGGTACAGCGTCCCGTCGGGCGCGCAGGCGACCGTCCAGGCGCCTTGCTGGCAGGGCACGCGCCGGGGCTGGCCGTCGAGCAGCTTGCTGAAGTAGCCCAGGAACGGCGCGCACCGCCGCGCCGCTTCCGCCTCGGTCGGCGCCGCCAGACAGCGCTCGGCCAGGCGCTCGTAGCCGGCGACGACCCGCCGCGCCGCGGCCTCATCCAGTCCAAGCTCGTTTGCGGCGCCGATCACGGGCCGCGCGATCACGCTCGGCAGGCCCAGCCCCAGCAGGTGCTCGACGATCTCGTCCGCCAGCGGGTTGGCGCGCGTGAGCGTCGCCCGCCCCTGCAGCGCGGGATAGCCGGCCAGGACGCGGAGCGGCGCGGTCGCTTGCCGATAGGAGCCCTGGCCGCCGAGCTTCGGGCGAATCGCGTCGTTGATCGGCGCCGGGCCGTCGAGCGAGATCTGCACCGCCACGTGGTGCGCCCGCAGAAACGCCGCCAGCTCGTCCGTGAGGCGCGTCCCATTGGTGATCAGGTCAAACTCGATTTGCTTGCCGGCTTGCTCCGCGCGGGCCGTGGCCTGCGTAATCACCTGGCGCACGACCGGCGTGTTGAGCAGCGGCTCGCCGCCATAGAAGCCGATCTGGAGCGCGGCCGCCGGGCCGCTCTCGGCGAATAGCAGCTCGATCGCGGCGGCGGCCACCTCCCAGGGCATCACGCGGCGCGCGCCGCCGAAGCTGCCCTGGCTGACGAAACAATACGGACACCGCAGATTGCAGTCCTCGGCAACGCCCAGCTCAAGGCGGGTCAGCGGCCCTCGGGGCAACGGCCCCGGCTCCGCCGCGTCGAACGGCACCAGCAGCTCGCAAGCCACCAGCCGCTCGCAGGCCATCGCGACGGCCGGGGCGTCAAAGCGCCTCCCCAGCTCGACCTGGGCGGCCTGGAGGGTGAGCGGGGCCGGCAGCCGCAGCACCGCTGCCTCGACGGGCGTCAGCGCGTACAGCCGATTGGCGCGCACGACGAGCGCCAGCGCGCCATCCTCACCAAAGAGATGCGCCTCCGCCGCGCGCCAGGCGGGCGCCGGGGGAGGGGTGGCCGCCGGCCCGGCCACCCCCGACATCGCGCCTACCACCACGAGAACCAGTGCCAGATGACGATCCACCAGGCCTTGGAGTCCCGCGTGTCCAGCTCCTGGGTCAGCTTCTTGCGGTCTTCGGGCGTCATCGTGCGGATGCGCTCCATCTCCTCCGCGCTGAGTTCGATCTTCGCATCCGCTAGCGCCTTCACCGGATCGGCCGCCAACGCCTTGCGGAACTCCGGGTCGGCGATCACGCGGCCGATCATCGCCTGGAAGCCGGGCGACAGGTCGCGCTGCGGCACCAGGTCCTTAATCTGCTGTTCGGTGGGCTGCGAGGTAGCCATAGCTCTTCTCCATCGCGGTTTGGGCCGTTTCCGAAGCTGCGGGGCGGCAGTCACAGGGAGACCGGGTTCCCCGTGGCCGCGCGTCCCGCTCAGCTACAAACATAGGGCGGTCAGGTTGCTGCCGAAGTAGCCCAGGGTAACGCCGACGTGAATTGGTAACCCTCCTCTCCGCCGGCACACGGCCCGCGCCGCATTCGGCCGGCTAGCGCTCGATTACCACCGCCCGGCAGGCGCGTGCCCCGGGCGCCACCGGCGGTCAGGGTATAACCGCCCGTTCGGCCCCCCCGGGCCTCCACGCGGCGGCTCAGGCATAGCGCAGGATCTCGGCGATCGGCATGCGCGCCGCGGCCAGGGCCGGCCCGATGCTCGACACGAAGGCGACGCCCAGGATCCCGACCAGCGTGACGACCAGGCTCTCGGGTGCGGCCACGTATTCCATCGCGAACAGCTTGTCGCTGAGGAACGTCACCAGCGCTTCGCCCGCCGGCCCCCCGAAGACCGCGCCCAGCGCCCAGCCTAGCGTGCCCAGCAGCAGCCCCTCCATCAGGAAGGTCCACAGCACCGTGCCCGTGGAGGCGCCCACCGAGCGCATCACGCCGATCTCGCGCCGGCGCTCCATCACGTTCATCGTCAGCGTGCTGAACAGCCCCAGCGCGCCCACGACGGAGACGATCAGAATCATCAGCAGGAAGATCAGGATGAACACCGCGAAGGTGCGCTGATTGCTCTCGTCCTGCTCGTACAGCTTGATCGGCGTGTTGGCCAGGCCGGCGTCCGCCAGCGCGTCGGAGATGGCCGTCGCTTTGCTGTCTACCTGGGCCTGCCCGTGCTCCGTCAGGCGGATGTACTCGTGCGTGCCCTGCCCCTCGGGGAAGTCCGCCAGCGCGCGCACCGCCGCCCGCACGGCGTATGCGGCGCCGTCCGGCGCCAGCGCGTCCGCGCCGGCCCCCGGCACGATGCCCACGATCGTCCAGGTCTGCTTGTCATGGCTACCGTTCTGCAGCTCGATCTTGTCCTCGACCTTCAGCCCGCGCCGCGCCGCGAGGCGCTGAGTGATGATCACCTCGTCCGTCCGGTCCGCCTTCAGCCACCGCCCGCCGCTCTGGATCAGGTCGCGATTGAAGATGGTCGTGTCCTGCGGCAGCCCCGTGACGGCGATCGTCTTGCCGTCCGACTTGGCCGATGTCACGATCCACAGCTCGCGCCGATCGATCCCGCTGGTGTCCTTCAGCGCCGTCTCGACCGCGTCGCGGCCCGCGAGCGCCTCGAAGGCGACGATCACGTCGGCCTTTACCGCGGCCCGCGCGTCCTCCAGGCGGACGGACAGCGACCCGAGCGCCGCGAGCACGGCGAGGATCAGCGCGGTCGCGATCGACAGCCCGACGATGGTGAACAGCGCGCGGTTGGGCTGGCGGAACACGTTGCGCGACGCCAGGATGCTGGCCTGGGGCAGCATGGTGAGGCGCGCGACGAGCCGGTCCCAGGGGCTGTGGCCGAAGCGTGCGGCGAGCCCGTAGGAGACCATCGCCTCGCGGATGCTGCACCGCGCGCCCAGCCAGCTCGGGATGATCGCGGCGAGCAGGCACACGCCGATGCCGATCCCCACGGCAAGCGCCACGGCCTCGCTGGTGATCGTCACCGGCGCCGGCTCCTCGTCCAGGGCCGCGGCCCGCAGCCCGCTCGCGAGGAAGTTGAAGCCGATCCCCGCGGCGAGCCCCAGCGCCGTGCCCAGCGCGCCGTACAGCAGCGCCAGCGCCAGGTAGACGCGCATCACCTGGCCCGTCGTGCCGCCGACGGCCTTCATCGAGCCAATCTGCCCGCGCTGCTCCAGGATGATCGTCGAGATGGTATTCGCCACCAGCAGCCCGCTGGCGAAGGCGCCCAGCAGCGCGAACACCAGCAAGAGCGCCCGCAGCGAGTCCAGCATGTCCTTGCCGGGCAGCGTGCTCGGGTCGCGCACCTGGCTGGCGAGCACCGTGACGTCGTTGCCCTCCAGCGACTCGCGCACCCGCTTCTCGGTGTCCGTCCGCACGTTCGCCGTGCCCGTATTGGTCAGCTTGATGAGGGTCCGGTTCGTGCCGCCTAGCTGCAGGAGCTTCTCGGCCTCGTCGCGCGTCAGCCAGGCGGACGCGAAGCCCACGGCCGCCGCGCTGGTGACGTTCGGGTTCTCGCCGAAGCCCGAGATCGTGTATTTCTGCTCGCGGTCGGCGCTATACAGCGTCACCTCCTGCCCGATCTTGAGGTCGAACTTCTGGCGCGAGCCTTTCTCGAACAGGATCTCCCCGGCCCCCGGCGCCTTGCCGCGCACAATCCGCACGCGATCGAGCGTCGCCTCTTGCGCGAAGTTCGCGACGCCCTGGATGGCGATGCTCTCCTTGCGGTCGCCGCCCTTGGGCTTCCAGCGCGCGGTGCTGGCAATGCGCCCCTCGACCGTCTTCACGTTCTCCAGCTCGCGCAGCTTGGCCCGCTGCTCGGTGTTGACCACCGTGCTGTCTACGGTCAGGTCGGGCGGGTTGGAGGTGGCAAATTGCGCCGCGGCCGCCCGCTCGAACTGGTCGCCGAGGATCTTGATCGCGCTCACCCCGAACACGCCGACGGCCACGCTCAGCACAACCAGCAGGGTGCGGAGCTTGCGCGCGGAGAGGTCGCGCCAGGCTTTCTTCAGGATCATGCTGCGTCCTCCCCGCGGTCGGCTCACGCCGGCTGCTGCAACCCCAGCCCTTGCGGCGACACCAGCTCCAGCTCGAAGGCGAAGGGGATCAGGAAGGCCAGGAAGATCAGGGCGCCCCCGGCCCAGCCCACTAGCTCCGCGCCACCGGCTGGCAGGCCGGCCTGCAGGCTGGCCACCAGCAGGTCATGGACGAAGAGCACCAGGCCCAGGCCCATCGGGAGCGTGAACAGCAGGATCATCACTCCGAAGGCGGCCAGGATGCGGGCCTCGCGGTCGAAGCGTCGGGCGCTCAGGCTCTGCCACAGGCCGCGCCGCAGGAACTGCAGCGAGCGCTTCCGTAGCGACGGCATCTCCAGCCAATCAACAAGCACGTAGTAGCCGTCCAGCTCCATGAAGGGGTGGATGTTGCTGATCACCAGCAGGTACGACAGCGCGGCCAGCGCGAAGAGCGCCGAGCGGGCGATGGGATCGGGCACGGCCAGCGCGGCGAGGGCGCAGAGCGAGCCCGTCCACAGGTTGACCAGCGGCCCCGCCGCGCTCACCGCGATGCGCGCGCCCTTGCCGGCCATCCAGATGTCCGACGTGCCGACGAAGGCGTAGGGGAACAGGTAGGCGATACCGACGCCCGCGCCGTTCACGCGGCGCCCAAAGTGCTTGCAGGTCAGGCCGTGACCTAGCTCGTGCAGCACCGTGATGAGCAGAAACCCCAGCGGCACGACGGCGAGCGCGAGGCCCTGGAACGCCTCGCGGCCGGGCACGTCGCCCCGCAGCTCCACCAGCAGCACGGCGACGAACGCCGCCAGGCCGGCCAGGGTGGACAGCGCGATCAGCAGCAGCCCCGGCGGCGTGTAGAACAGCCGCCCGCCGCGCCGGTACACGGCCGCGAACCACCCGTCCGCCCGGCCGAACTCCTTGCGCCAGGTGAGGGCCTGGAAGGCCCGCGTGAGCGCGCGCTGCCAGCCCGGGGCGCGCGGATCAATGAACAGCTTGCTCAGGTCGGCCGGGGGCACATCGATGAAGCCCAGCGCCTGCAACTGCGCGACCGTCGAGGCGATCAGCTCCAGGTCGAAGGTGTTGTAGCGCGCGAGGTAGGCGACGCACAGGTCGTTGATCGTGTGGTCGCCATCGAGCAGGTTCCAGACGAACATCCCCTGCTCGGACAGCCGCAGATAGCTCTTGCCGCTCGGCGTGTGCAGCACGTAGCCGGCCTCGCCGCCCTCCGTCTGCTGCACCACCTCCACGTCGGGCAAGCGGCGTGGCCGTGAGCGCATCCGCAGGTCCTGGCTGAAGTACGCGCCGAGCTGGAACGCCCGCCCGATGCGGATCGCCTCGTCGAAATCGTCCTTGTACAGTGCCCAGAGCTGGCAGTCGTCGACCGCCCGCACGGTCGCGTTCCGCCCCTCGCCGGTGAGCAGCGCGGCCTCGCCAAAGTGCTGGCCGGCACCGAGGGTGGTGATGGCCTTCTCCTCTCCCGACGCGGTGCGGAACGACACCGCCACGGTGCCGCTCTTCACAATGTAAAACGCGCTGGCCAGGTCGTCTTGCTCGATGATGACCTCGCCCGCGCGGAAGCGCTTCAGCCGCATCTGGCTGGCGATGCGCGCCGTCAACTGCGGGGGCAGCGCGTTGAAGGGAGCGATCTTCTCCAGCACGAGGTTCGGGGGCGCCAGCTCGAAGCTCGTCGTGAGCAGCTCCCCCACCGCCGCGTGGCTCGCGGTCGCGCTCTCGAAGTCGGCCCGCGTCAGCGCGTATGCGTGGACGGCCGTCTCGGCCAGCACCGTATAGGAGTACACGCCGCCGGGGTCGGCGACCGCCTCACCGAGGCACTCGCCGGGGCCGAAGTAGCCGAGCGCGACCTCGCGGGACTCGCGGGCGACGAGGATCCGCGCGCGGCCGTCGGCGATCGCGAAGAAGCGGTCGCTCGGCTCGCCGCGCCGGGCGAGCACCTCGCCGGGCGCGAAGCGGACCGGCTGCATCGCCCCCAACACCGCGTCCAGGGCCTCCGTGGACAGCGAGCGCATGAGCAGCGTGCGGGCGAGCTGCCGCCGCAGCGCCACCCGTGGGATCGTCTCCCCGAACAGCGTCCGCAAGCGCTCGTCGGCCGCCAGCCGGTCCAGGTACACCTCGCGCGTGAGCCGCAGCGCCCGCAGCGGCGTGTCCGCGACCACGCGCCGCGGGTACGGCTGGCCCTCGGTGAGCGCGCGCTCGCCGACGAAATCGCCGCGGCCCAGGTCGGCCACGACGTAGTCCTGCGTCTCCCGCTCACCGATGGTGCCGACCGCACGCGCCTTGCCCTCGACCAGGATGAGCAGGGCGAGGGCCTGCTTCTCCCTCGCCTCGCTCACCAGGTCCGCGCCCGCGTCCAGCGTGACCCACTCGCAGACCGCCGCCACGCGGCCGAGCAGGTCCGCCGGCAAGCGGTCAAACGGCTCGACGCCGCGGAGCGCCGCCGCCGCGGGCCCGAGGGCCGGCGCCTCGGCCGCCGGCGCGGCCGGTTCCGGGGCGGCCTCGCGGCATTCGAACACCAGGCGCGTCTCGCCGAGCTGCAGCACGTCGCCCGGCGCCAGCCGCACCGGCTCCGTGATGCGATGCCCGTTCACGGACGTGCCGCTTGCCGTGCGCAGATCCGTGAGCACGTAGTCCCCGTAATAGCCCTGCACGCACGCGTGCCGCTCGGCCACCCGCGGGTCGGGGACGAGCACGTCGCACTGCGCCGCGCGCCCGAGCAGCAGGCGGCCCGCCGCGGGCAAGCGCACGTCGCCGATGGCTGGCCCGCCCCCCGAGGGCTGGCCACGCAGCCACGCCTCCAGCGTCGCGCCGCCCGCCGCGGGATTGAACACCAGCTCCGTGCCGCCCACGCCGATGCGGTCGCCCGGCGTCAGGCGCTCCGGCGCCTGCACCGGCCGGCCGTTGAGCAGCGTGCCGTTCGCGCTGCCCAGGTCGCGGACCACCGGCGCCCCACCGACGTACCGCAGCTCGGCGTGCCGGCGGGAGATGCCCAGGTCGTCGGTGAGCGGCACGCTGTTCTCGGGCAGTCGCCCGATGCGGAGCGGATGGTCGCGGCGCCAGTGGACCACGTAGGGCAGCGCCGTGCCGCGGCGCACGAAGATCGTGTCGCTGTCGCTCGCGGGGGGGGGCGGCTGCGCTTCGCCGGTCGCCAGCGGACTGAACACCACTTGCGTGCCGCCGACGCCGATCCAGTCGCCGGGCGTCAGGCGCTCCGGCGCCCCGATGGGCTGGCCGTTGAGCAGCGTACCGTTCGCGCTGCCCAGGTCGTGCAGCACGGCCACGCCGCCCACGTAGCGGATCTCCGCGTGATGGCCCGATACGTCGCGGTCGTCGCCGAGCGCCAGGTCGTTGTCGGGCAGGCGGCCGATGGTGAACGGAGCATCATGGCACCAACGCGTCTCCGTTGGCACGCTCCCTCGGCGCCGTACCTGCAGCACGTCGGTATCCTCGACGTGCGGGGCCTCGCCGTACTTGCGTGTTTCGAACATCGGTGTTCCCCATCACCGTGAGCGCACACGCCCCGATGTTAGGAGTGTCCCACACCCGGGTTGCGCGGCAGGTAACGGCCGGTGAAGTTCACGTAAACCGCGACAGGCTGGCCAGGACCGATTTCGGGGACTGGATAAGACTGGCCGCGGCTGATCCCCGCCGCGGCCGCCATCACTCGGGCTGCCGTACCTCAGCGCCAGAGGTCGTCAATCGGGATCTCCAGGCCCGGGAACAGCGCCGGGCGGAACACGCTGCCGGGGCCGAAGCGCCCCACCCGCTCGTAGCCCTGCTTGCCCAGCCGGTACGCCTCCAGGCTGTCGTTGCGGGGATCGAGCAGCCAGTAGTGCGAGATGCCGGCCGCGGCGTAGCGCCGCATCTTCACGCCCTTGTCGCGCGCCCGCGTGCTCGGCGAGAGCACCTCCACCACCAGGTCCGGCGCGCCCTCCACCCCGCGCTCGCTGATGATCCCCAGCCGTTCGCGCGAGATGTAGACGATGTCCGGCTGCACGCCGTTGTGCTCGTCCAACACTACCCCGACCGGGGCCGGCACGATCTTGCCAAGGTCATGGGCGCGGATGAAAGCCGTCAGAATAGAGAACAGATTGGCAAGCCCGTTTTGATGCTTCCAAACCGGCGGTGGCGTCACGTATAGCTCTCCGTCGATCACCTCGTAGCGCTTCCCGTCGTCGGGCGTGTCCCAGATGTCGCTGGCGAGGAACTGGACGCGGCGCCGTACTGCCATGCCGATATCCTCCTGCGGCCATTATAGGCGGCGGCGCGCTAGCCGGCGGCGGCCTCCAGGCCGAACACCTCATCGGCCTTGTCGGCCACCAGGCGCCCGATGGCCAGCGAGGAGGTGGCAGCGGGAGAGGGGGCGTTGCGGATGTGAACGATCTGGTCATCCTGCACGTTCACCACGAAATCGTCCACGAGCTGCCCGTCGGGGCCGAGCGCCTGGGCGCGCACGCCCGAGGGGCCCGGCAAGAGATCGGCGGCCGTCAGCCGCGGCACGTAGCGCTGCAGCGAGCGGAGGAAGGCCGTCTTGCTGTAGTCGCGCACCATCTCGTCCCAGCCCGTGCGCCAGTATTTCGCCGCGAGCTTCTGGAAGCCGCGGTAGCGCAGCGCCTCCACCAGCTCCGGCAGGTTCACGTCGGAGCGGCGGTAGCCCTCGCGCGCGAAGGCGAGCACGGCGTTCGGCCCGAGCCACACCGCGCCGTCCGTGATGCGGCGGGTGAAGTGGACGCCGAGGAAGGGGAACGCCGGGTCGGGCACAGGGTAGATCAGGTTGCGCGCGAGGTGCCGCCGCTCGGGCCGCAGCACCCAGTAGTCGCCGCGGAAGGGGACGATGCGCGGGTCGGGCGGGCCGCCGGTCATCCGCGCCACGCGGTCGGCGTACAGCCCCGCGCAGGCCACCACGCGCCGCGCCTCCACCTCGCCGACCGGCGTCTCCAGCAGCACGCCGCTCGGGCGCCGCCGGATCGCCTGCACGCGGCGCCCGGTCAGGATCTCGCCGCCGGCCGCGCGCACGTCGTCGGCGTAGGCCGCGGCCACGCGGTCGTAGTCCACGATGCCCGTGTTCGGCGACCAGATGGCGCGCACGCCCACGCAGGCCGGCTCGATCTCGCGCAGCCGCTCCGGGCCGATGAGCTCCAGCCCCTCGACGCCGTTTGCCTGGCCGCGGCGCATCAGCTCCTCGAGCCGCGGCAGCTCGCTCGTGTCCGACGCCACGATCACCTTGCCGCAGCGCTCGGTGGGGATGCCCTTCTCGGCGCAGTAAGCGTACAGCTCGCGCCCGCCCTGCACGCACAGCCGCGCCTTGAACGAGCCGGGCGCGTAGTAGATGCCCGAATGGATGACGCCGCTATTGTGGCCCGTCTGGTGCTGGCCGATGCGCGGCTCCTTGTCGAGCACGGCCAGGCGCAGGCCCGGGTGGCGGCGCAGCAGCTCCCGCGCGCTCGCCAGCCCCAGGATCCCCGCGCCGATCACCCCCAGATCGTAGCGGCTCATCGGCCGTCTCTGGCAGGTCCCAGGCTCACGCCGGGCAGCTACTTGCTCGCGGCCTTGCCGACGATCTCGTCGATCGAGGGCTTCGGCATGCCGGGCTGCCAGGTGGGGTCGCGGATCTCCAGCACGTTGCCCGACGGATCGAGGAAGTACAACTCGCGGCCCGTGAAGAAGCCCTGCTCGCGGTACTCGAGCTGAATCATCTCGATGCCCTTTTCCGCGAACAGCTTCACGCCCTTCTCCCACTCCGCCGGCGACACCGTGAACGAGTGGTGCAGGCGGTTGTCCTGCTCGGGCGTACGGCGAATCTTGTCCTTACGCTCGGTGAGCAGGATCTCGTGGTCGCCGGCGCGGACGCAGGCCATGCCCGAGTTGCCGAGCCGCCCGCGGTACTCCAGCCCCAGGATGTCGCGGTAGAACGCCTCGGCCTCCGCCAGATCGTTCACCGGGATGGACCAGTGGGTGACGCCCTGGACCTTCAGCATGCTCTCCACCCTCCTGCTGTGGTGCCCGTATGCTAGCACGTCCGGCGCGCCCCGCGCAGACGGCCCGGACCTACCCCCCAGCCCCCCTCCCGATACGGGAAGGGGGGAACGACCGGCCACAGCTAGTCATCCACCACGTTCTGCTCTGGGCGCGGTGCTGGCTGGCCCAGGGCGCCCCGCGGCTGGAGCGCTTCGGTATCGTGCGCCTGGTGCAGCAGGTGTGCGCCGTGCCAGGGCGGGTCAAGCTCACCCCGGCCGGGGTGAGCCGCCTCCGCTTCCACCCGGAGCACCCCGCCGCGCGCGAGGTCTACCCTCGGCTCCGACCGTTATGTCCCAAGAGTCAAACCTTGGGGTTTTTGGGCTCAAGCTTGGCAGCTGGCGCGCCCAATCGACCAGGGTCTTATGGAGGCGACCGCGTTCTTGATCGTATCGATCCGCGGGTGCCAGCGCCGTGAGGCACGGGAGCGCCCAGACGCGCCCGGCCTAGCGGATGGATACCAAGAGCGTGAGGCAAACGCAGCGTAGCCCGCTCGCCGTGACGAAGTGCTCATGGCTGGAGCGCACGCGATCCCGGTGGTTGCTCTTGGCGGCGATGCGCTTCCCGCGGCGGCGTTCGAGGGTCTCGTCGATGCCGAGGCGCAGCGGCCCGGTCGGAGCGGCAGGCCGTTACCAAAAGGCTCAGCAGGACGCGGCTAACCGCGAAACTGGACCACCGTGCCCGGTTCACGACCCGGTGGTAGCGCTCCAACCGACGGGCGTGCTCCAGCCTCATGATCCGCAGGGCGGCGATGACAGTCCGCTTGCCGGGGGCGAGCAGGGTGCCGATGATGAGCACGAACGCATACGGTCAGACGCGGCGGTGGAACAGTGGCGCGGACGGCGTCAGCAGGTTTAGCATGGCCAACGGTAGGGTAGGCATCGTCATCCCTCCCAGCCGAGAGGTGACGAGCTTATCCCACCGACCTGTTATGAACTGCGGTACCGCATTGCCGCAAGACTCGTGTTAGCCGGGGAGGAGTCGTTGCCGCAAAACTCAGGTTACCGAAAGAACCAGGGAGATGAGTGTGCGGCAACAGAGCAAACACGAGTTGGTGACGGCGCAGCGGACCCGGTATCGGCAGGCCGGCCGGGCGGAGAAGCGCCAGATGCGGGATGAGTTGGTAGCGGCGACCGGCTACCACCGCAAGCACGTCGGGCGGCTGTTTCGCACGGGGGCGTCGCCGGCCCGGGCCGGCCCCGGCGGGCGCCCGCGGTGGTACGATGCAGTCGTGGTCGGCGCCCTGCGGGAAGTGACGCGGCGAGCGACTGGCTGTGTGGCAAGCGGTTGGACCGACGTGGCCACCGGTTGGACCGAGTGTGTCGGTGGGTGGGGCAAGGGACAGGCGGCCGTCTTCGCCGCCGTGGAGCAGGCGCGGGAGCGCTTGCCCAGGGCGCTGTTGGGTATCGACGCGGACAACGGGTCGGAGTTCCTCAAGCAGAAGAACTGGTCCATCGTGCGCCGCTTGCTCGGCTATGATCGCTATACGAGTGAGGCGGCGCTGGCGGCGTTGCAGGCGGTGTATGCGGTCTTGCACCGGTGGATGAACCGCTGGCAGCCGGTGCTCAAGCTCGTTGCCAAGGAGCGCGCCGCCGCGAAGGTCCGCAAGCGGTACGACACCGCCCAGACGCCCTACCGCCGCGTGCTCGCCTGGGGCGGACTCCGTCCGGAGGCGATGGCCCGGCTCCAGGCCGAGCAGGCGAGTACGGGGCCCCAGGCGCTGTGGCAACAGGGCGAAGCGACCCGGGCGGCGTTATGGCAGCTCGATGTCCGCTCGGCGCAGCCCGGAGCCTGGCGATAAGTGGACAGCCGACCGCGCCTGCCCACTTACCCACAGGCCCGACGGCGGCGGCCCGGCCCCGCGCCGGGTAACGCGAAGATTTGCGGTAACCATATCCTTTCGGTAACACGAAGTTTTGAGCCAACACGGTACAATCTTAGTGCTCAAATCGGCTCCCAGCGGCGCCTATTCTCGCGACCGGGCATCGTCTTGTAGTCGAACCAGGTTCTGCGGCCGGACGCGGGAGCGGCTGGAATCCGCGCTTTGCCGCCAGAGTAGGCGAGTTGAGTTGGACCAGGGCCCTGGAGTCGTAGGCTCCAGTTCATAACATGCTCTAGCCACATGTACTGAATTTGTGCTTCCCACTGGCGGTTTCTCAGGACGAACAGATGAGAATCATCGTTACCGGCGCGGCGGGGTTCGTCGGATCCCATCTAGTTGACCGCCTGCTGACCGATGGCCATGATGTCGTCGGTATAGACGCCTTCATTCCCTATTATCCACGCGCCGACAAGGAGCAGAACCTATCCGACGCTCTCCAGCATCCCCGATTCCGGTTGGCCGAACTCGATTTACGCCACGATCCCCTGGAAGACCTGCTTAACAGGGCCGATGCTATCGTCCACGAGGCCGCGATGCCTGGGCTGCCGCTGTCCTGGAGCCAGTTCGACCTGTACATGACGTGCAACATCCAGGCGACGCAGCGCCTACTCGCTGCCGCGCGAGCGCAGCGTGTGCCGAGATTGGTATATGCCTCTACTTCATCAGTGTACGGTGTCCAGGCCATTGGCGACGAAGACGCCCTACCTCGCCCTGTCTCTCCGTACGGCGTCACTAAGCTGGCTGCCGAACAGTTATGCTTGGCGTATCACATGAGCCATAGGCTCGACGTCGTCGTTTGCCGCTACTTCTCGATCTTTGGGCCGCGCCAGCGCCCCGACATGGCGTATCGCATCTTCATCCGAGCGCTGCTGGCAGGCCAGCCCCTCGTGGTTTTTGGCGACGGCCGCCAGCGCCGCGGTAACACGTACGTGGGAGACTGTGTCGATGCCACCGTGCGTGCGCTCCACAATGGCGCCGCGGGCCAAGTCTACAACGTGGGGGGCGGCACGGAAGTAGAGCTAATCGAGGCGATCCACGTGCTGGAGCGCCTGACGGGTCGTACAGCGATCATCCGCCATGAGCCTGCCCGTCCCGGCGACCAGCGCCGCACGCTGGCCAACTGCGCGCGTATCCGGGCCGAGCTCGGCTGGGAGCCGCGGACGTCGCTAGAGGAGGGGCTGGCGCATGAGGTGGCCTGGCTCATTGCCCGGCATCAGACTGAGTCCCCGATCGCGCCGTAGCTCGGCTCTGCTGCACCAGGTTGCCCGCTGGGGGCCGCTGCCGCCAAGTCGCTGCGCATCCGGACGGAGTGTGCTATCCTTCCGAGTCGAAGCGGCTCGGGCCGCAAGACCGCCGCGTACGGTGCGGTGCGCAGGGGACGCCGGATGGAAACGAAAGTCGATGCCAGGGGGCAGGCACCGCCGCAGTCGCCGTCCCCCATAATCACTGTTATCATTCCCTTGTTGAACGAGGAAGAGAACATCGGCCCTCTGTTCGAGCGCCTCATCCCGGCGCTGGAGCGATCTGGCGAATCCTTCGAAGTGATTGCCGTGAACGATGGCAGCACAGATCGCACTGAGTGGTGGCTCGCGGAGCAGGCTGCCTGCGACGCGCGTATAAAGGTGATCAACTTCCGACGCAACGGTGGTCAAACGGCGGCCATCATGGCCGGTATCGACCATGCTCGGGGCAATATTATCATCCCGATGGATGGCGACCTGCAGAACGACCCCGATGATATCCAATACCTCCTGCACAAGCTCGACGAGGGCTACGACGTGGTGTCAGGCTGGCGGCGTGACCGCAAGGATGACGTATTGTCGCGCACGCTACCGAGCCGCATCGCGAACCGTCTCATCTCCGTAGTGTCGGGAGTGCACCTGAACGACTACGGCTGCACGCTGAAAGCGTACCGGCGGGAGGTGTTGAGCGGCTTCCGGCTGTATGGCGAAATGCATCGGCTGGTACCTATTTACGCGGCCTGGCATGGTGCCCGGATCACCGAGCTGCCCGTTCGTCACCACGCGCGCGAATACGGTCGGTCTAAATATGGTATGGCGCGGGTGTTCAAAGTCCTGCTGGACCTGGCACTCGCCAAATTCCTTACCCGCTACGAGACAACTCCTCTCTATGTCTTCGGTATGGCCGGACTTGTGTTCTTCATCATGAGTTTCCTCGCCGGTATCTATGCAGTCTATCTGAAATTCTGGGGAAATACGACGTTTATCCAAACACCTCTACCACTCCTGGTCACTATAGGCTTTATTACTGGCGTTATGTGTATACTTATGGGCTTTCTCGCCGAGATGCAGGTACGTATCTATTTCGAGTCGCAGGGCAAGAGTTCTTATCGCATCAAGAACACTATTAACATAGATGGCCCTGCCTGAATGTGCGGCATCGCGGGCTTTATCGGTCGAGGCACGTCCGCCGATCTCGCCGCCATGTCCGACGCGGTGGCCCACCGCGGGCCGGACGGCGCCGGCCACGACATCGATCCCATGCGGGCGGTGTTCCTGGGGCACCGCCGCCTTGCCGTGCTCGACTTGGCGGGCGGCCAACAGCCGCTCTACAACGAAGACGGTAGCGTGAGCGTCGTGTTCAACGGCGAGATCTACAATCATCGCGCCCTGCGCGCCGAGCTCACCGACCGCGGGCACTGCTTTCACACGGACCACGCCGACACCGAGGTGCTGGTCCACGGCTACGAGGAGTGGGGGCCCGCCCTCCTGAACCGCCTGAACGGCATGTTCGCTTTCGCCCTCTACGACCGACACGCGGGGCAGCTCTTCCTGGCGCGCGACCGCTTCGGGGAGAAGCCGCTGTTCTTCCTGGAGCACGCCGACGCCTTCGTCTTCGCGTCTGAGTTGACGGCGCTGCGCCAGCACCCCGTCGCGGCCGCGGCCGGCCTCGATCTACTGGCGCTACAGAAGTTCTTCGCCTATGGGTTCTTCCCCGCGCCACAGACACCCTACGCGGGCATCCGCAAGCTGCCGCCCGGTCACTACGTCCAGGTCGAGGTCGCCTCCCGCAGGACTCAGGTGCGCCGCTACTGGCGCTTTGCCCTGCGCCCCGGCGACCCGCCACCGGGCGGGCCAGCCGCCTGGGCCGAGGAGCTAGAGTACTTGCTCCAGCGCGCGGTGGCCCAGCGTCTGGAGAGCGACGTGCCGCTCGGCATCTTCCTATCAGGTGGCATCGACAGCAGCACTATCCTGAGCTGCGCGGCCGACGCGCGCCCGGCCGACACGCTGCAGACCTTCGCCATGGGCTTCACGGAGCCCAGCTTCGACGAATCTGCGCCTGCCGCCCGTATGAGTGCGCACGTCGGGGCGCGGCACCACGCTGAGATCTGTGACCTCCAGGCAGCGAAGTCGCTGCTCCCCGAGCTACTCGGCCACCTGGACGAGCCGCTGGGCGACCCTTCCATCCTGCCCACATTTCTGGTTTGCCGCTTCGCGCGGCGTCACGTAACGGTGGCGCTGAGCGGCGACGGCGGCGACGAGCTGTTCGCGGGCTACGATCCGTTCACTGCCCTGCACACAGCGCGACTCTACTACCAGTTGGTGCCCCGCCCGCTGCACCAGGCCATCGCCCTAGTCGCCGCGCGTCTACCGCTCTCCGAGCGCAATATGAGCCTAGACTTCAAGCTGAAGCGGGGGCTGCGCGGGCTTGGCCACCCACCGAAGCTGTGGAACCCCATTTGGCTGGGCGCGCTCGACCCGCGCGACGTGGCCGCGCTCTTCCAGGAACCGGTCGATCCCGAGTTGCTGTATAGCGAGGCCATCGCCGAGTGGGACGCCTCTGCCAGTAGCAGCCTGGTCGACCGCACGCTGGAGTTCTACACGAACCTGTACCTTGCCGACGATATCCTGGTGAAATCGGATCGCGCGAGCATGCTCAACTCGCTGGAGGTCCGTGCTCCCTTCCTCGACATCGATGTCGCGGCGTTCGCCCAACGGCTCCCCGCCTGGGCCAAGCTGCGGCGGGGTCAGACGAAATGGCTGCTGAAGCGCGCGATGGCGCGGCGCCTGCCCGCGGACATCCTGAAGCGGCCCAAGAAGGGCTTCGGCATCCCGCTCGCCCGCTGGCTGCGCCAGATGCCCGCACCGTCACCGCTAGGCCGCGGGCTGCCGTACCTGAACGAGGACTGGCTGCACCAGCGCTGGCGCGAGCACCGGCTGGGGCGGCGCGACGAACGCGCGGCCCTGTGGTGTTGGCTCGCCCTGCGCTACAGCCTGGCCCGGTGAGTGCGGATCGCTCGCGCCGCGCGGCGGGCCGGCGCCGATGATTGCCTGGCTACAGCGGCGCTGGGCTCGGGTGCGCGCGGCGGCGACCGGCACCGACGCGTACTGGCACCTGGCAGTGGACCACCAGGCGTTCCATGCGGCGATGGCGCCGCTGCTCGACGCGTACATCGCAGGCTGGACGCTCGACGTGGGCGCTGGCCAACTGGCGTGGTGCGTCGAGATCGCGCGTCGGGCCAGCCGCTACGTCGCCGCCGACGTGACCGTCACTCATCCGGACCTGGATATCGTCTTTGATGTGCAGCGGCCTTGGCCGTTTGCCTCGGCCAGCTTCGACAGCCTCTTCTGCTGCTCCGTGCTGGAGCACGTGCGCGAGCCCTGGGGCACACTCGACGAGTTCTACCGCGTGCTGCGCCCGGGAGGCCATGTCGTGTTGTCGGTCCCGTTCCTGTACTATCTGCACGGCGCCCCCCAGGATTACTTCCGCTTCACGCCCTTCGGCATTCGCCACTTGGCCCGCCGCGCCGGCTTCGAGGTGCTCGTCTGCCAGCCCTACGGCGGGTTGGCGCACACGCTCCTGAACGTGCCGTCGCTGCTCGTCACGTCCGCCCTCTGGTCGCCGCGCTTCCGCGAGTTGCCGCAACAGATAACCGCCCTCTGCTCGGGGCTGGCCGCGGCCCTCGACAGGCCCGATCGAAGCCATGTCTTTGCTCAGAACGTCAACCTTGTCCTGCGACGGCCCGCCTGAGCACTACGCTGAAGCGCACCCATCCGCAGCCCGCCGGAATCAGAGGATGCCCGGTCCGGCGCCAAAGAACGTGGGCCAGTCACCGCAGCCGTCTGTGACGACTGTCTCCACCGTGACAGCCTGCCCCCGTTCGAGCGGGCGGACCGTCAGCACCAACGTCGCGGGGTGCGTGGGCAGTGCGAGAGGGCTGGCCGACGGCGCGCTGACCGTCCCAACGCCCGGCACGTCAACGGTCGCGTTGACCAGCCGCGTGAAGCGTAGGGCCAGCAACTGGCTGGGGGGAGCGCACCCGCCGGCCCGTGCCGTAAGCGTAACTCGCAGGCTGTGCGTGGTCGAATCCGGCACGACGGAGACGCCGAGGTTGGCCCGCGGCGTCGGGGTCGCCGTCGGCGTGGCAGGCTCGCGCGTCGCCGTCACCGTGGCGGTCGGCGGCTGAGTTGGGGTGGCGGTAACGGTGGCCGTCACCGTGCTCGTCGGGGTGGCCGTGTCGGTCGCGGTGGGCGTGTTGACAGTCGTGTTGAGACTGGCGGTGTTGTTCGCGGCGTTGAGGTCGTACTGGTCGCTGGTCGCTACGCTAGCCGTGTTCGCCAGCATGCCCGCGGCCGTGGGCCGGACCACGATGGACGCGGTAACGTGGGCGCCAGCGGGGAGGGTTCCCAATGTACAGGTGACCGCGCTACCAACGGCGCAGGTGCCCTGGTCGGCCGTCGCCGAGACGACGGTCACGGCCGGCGGCAGTAGGTCCGTCACGGCCACACCGGTCGCGAGGTCAGGCCCCAGATTGGTCACCGTCAACGTGTACGTGAGCAGGTCGCCCACGACGGCCGGGTCCGGGGCCGCGACCATCTGCAGCCGCAGGTCGGCTTCATTCCGCAGCTTGAGCAGGAAGGCATCAAGCGACCCGGCGTTCGCTGGCTGCAGGGCGCTCGCCGGCGGGAAGTCGGGCGAGAGTGTCCACCCCGAGACGTAGACGTTCCCTATGTCATCCACCGCGAGGCCGAAGCTCTCGTCGTTGTCACTGCCGCCCAGGTAGGTGCTGTAGACAAGCATGCTACCGGCGGCGTTGATCTTGGTCACAAACACGTCCACGCCGCCGCTCGGCGCGGCTTCCAGCGCATCGGCCGTCGGGAAGTTCGACGAGCCGGTAATCCCGGAGAGGTAAACGTTACCCTGCCCGTCGATCGCGAAGCCGAAGGGATCGTCGTACCCATCGCCACCGAGGAGCGTGCTGTACAGGAGCACGTTCCCTGCCGGGTTGAGCTTGAACATGAAGATGTCCAGGTGACCACGGTTGGTCGGCTGGAGGGCGTTCACTACGGGAAAGTCGAGGGAGAACGTATCCCCGGTGACGTAGGCGTTACCCAGGGTGTCGACTGTGATCAAGTGGGCCTCGTCGCCGTCCGCTCCTCCCAGGTAGGTGCTGTAAACGAGCGCCGTACCGGTGGCGCTGAGCTTCGCCACGAAGACGTCGCCGAGTCCGCGGAACGTGCTCTGGAGCGCGTTGACCGTGGGGAAATCCGCCGAGTTGGACCAGCCTGTAAAGTAGGCGCTCCCCGCCGCGTCGACGGCGACGCCCTCCCCCTCATCGATGTCGCTGCCACCAAGATAAGTGCTGTATACGAGCGCGCTGCCGGCCGCGTTCAGCTTCGCGATGAACGCGTCGTCGACACCGCCGCCGAAAGCCGGCTGCACGGCGTTGGCGGTCGGGAAGTCGATCGAACCGGTCCAGCCCGAGACGTACGCGCTCCCCGCCGCGTCGACGGCCACGGCGTCACCCGCTTCGGCCGTACTGCCGCCGAGGTAGGTGCCGTACGCCAAGGCGCCGGTTGGATCGAGCTTCGCCACGAACGCATCCGAGTCGCCGCCGCCATAGCTGGTCTGCAATGCGCCCGGCGTGGTCGGGAAGTCCACGGAGCTGGTTATCCCGGTCACATATGCGTTTCTCGCTCCGTCGAGCGCAATGCCATAGCCGAAGTCAGTGTTGCTACCGCCCAAGTAAGTGCTGTAGACGAGCGCCGTGCCGGCCGCATTCACCTTCACTACGAACGCGTCATAGCCACCGGCGAGAGTTCCCTGGGTCGGATTCGCCACCGGGAAGTCCACGGAGGCGGTGAACCCCACGAGATACGCATCGCGGGCCCCATCGACCGCGACCGCGCGGCCGGTATCGTCCCCGCTGCCGCCCAGGTAGGTGCTAAAGATAAGCGTCGGGGCGATCACGAGCGGCTGCGTGGAATCGTACGCCCCGAGCGCGATTGCTATGGTCGCTGCGCCCACCGTCTCCTCAAGCGGCGGCGGCAGTCCCGGACTCACACCGGGCCTCGCGGGTGGAGGCGTAGATACCGTATAGCGGCTCGCGACCGCCTGCCGGCGGCCCGCGAGGTCCTGGTAGACTCGCGGCGGCTGCTGGCGGATAGTCGCGCGACCCGCCCGCGCGATAAGCGCGCCGCTCGCGTCGACCTCGATCCGCGTCGCGCCGACGAGCGCTAAGCGGATGGCCCCGGGATCAGCACCCGGCGCCACCTCGAAGCGATACTCCAGCGCGCCCCCCGCTCCGGACCAGACCTGTGCGATCCCCGGGTAGATCCCCTCGTAGCGCACTGCCCCGAACGTGGGAACGCCGGTCCGCCACCGGGTACGATCGTTGCCCACGAAGTAGTTCACGCGACCTGGCAGCGGCGCCTGACCCGTCACGCGTGGCGTCGGACTGGTGCCCGCCAGTTGCAGGCGCATCTGTACCGGCGGCGCCAGGCGGCCGGTGCTCGCGCGACGGCTCGTGGGCTGCTGACCCGCGCGTCGGGGCGCCGCGCCAGCTCCAGCATCCGCTCCCTGTTGCAGATGGAGCGTGGCTGCTGCCGCACTCAGCAACACGGTGTAGCCGGGACCGTGGGCCACGAAGTCCACGCCGCCACCGGCCTGGCCCACGTTGGGCTCAAAGCTCAATGGCAGGTGCCCATAGGATGCGTCGAGCCTGGCCGCGGCTACCTCGCTGGCCGCGGGTGACGAAACCGCTGGCCCGCTGGTCGCCTGCAGGGCCACGCCGCCCGCCACCAGGCTGACAAACAACGCCACACCAGGCAACTGGAGAGCTCGTCTCCGCCAACCCAAGCGTCGCATCATCCCGCATGCCCCCCCCGATTTGGCATAGCCTTCAGGTTAGCCTGACCACTCCCGGTTACGGGAGCGCCCGGACCCTACGGCGGCGGAAATCGGTACCCCGCTTCGGCCAGTCGATCGCCCCGGAAGACCCACGCTTGGACGAAACCACGGAACGCCACTGTGAACTCGGGCGTTATGCCATCCGGCATCAAGAGAAAGGCTTGCACCGCCGCAGAGCGATTGAACACCCAGTAGTCTGCGCTGGTCAGTGGCTCGCGCCCGCGCACCGCTTGCCACTGTTCCGAGCGGATCCGCTTCGCCGGTTCCAGCCACACCCCGGGATACACCGTGTATACGGTCACCTCGGCGCACGGCACCCCGGCCAGGCGTCCGTCGGGCGACCGGACGCATTCAGCCTGTAAGCGTTTGCCGGCCAGCATCAGCTCTTCGCCCCAGCCGACCCAGGAGGCATTCATCTCGCCGGCTACCGGCCAATCCGGGTGCGCGTAATTGAGCCAGATGGGCCGGAACGCGGCGTAGAGTGGCGCAAAGGGCGCCACTTCGAGTAATAGGAGGGCAAGACCCAGCCCGGCCGCTGCTAGAACGGCTCGCTGATCGATTACGACCTTGTCTGCGAATTCCACCGCATCAACGAACTTGACGAGAACGATGATGACGGTCAGCAACAGCATGATGTTCATGTAGCGGTGCCCGACCGGCACCTGCTGCAAGCCGATCGCCGCGGGCGCCAGCAGGCTGCCCAACAACGCCACGTCCAGCTCCGGGCGGACGGGCAGCCCGGGGTGCCGCACTCGCAGTACCACCGCTGCAACAAACATCAGCCAGGTGGCGGTGGGTGTCGCCGCCACGAACACCTCGTACGGATACGCGGCAGTAGCGATACGGTGTGCCAGCATGGAGCCCGCATTGAAGTGCAACACCACGCCATTGAACGCAGCAGGGCCCAGGTCGACATGCACACTGGGGAAGAACGGCGCCCAGTATGGCTGCAGCACGAGGCTAGCCAGGATGCCTACGACTAGCGTGACTGCCAAAGCAATAGTAGCTGCGGTGTCGAGCGCGTGCGCCGTCCGGCGCCAGACGGACGCGTGCCCATCGGCCAGTCGCGCCAGGAAGGTGCCGCCACAAGTGAGGCCTAGCGTCGCGGCGGCGACGATCAGCCCTGATGCCCAGCGCAAGCCGCTGAAGTCGCTCGTGCCGAGCACAAACTTCATCGGTATCCAGGTCCAGGAAAGCAACGGGTCGAAGACGACGGTCCAAAAGGTCGGCGCCTCCGCGCCAAGCATCGCTCGGTACAAGAGCCCGCTGACCAGCATCACGGAGGCCCCCAGGGCGAGTCCAACGATTGCGCCCATGAGCGACGTGCGGTACGGCGCGGTCGGTCGGGCTCGCCCCACCACGACTCCCATAACGGCGATGACCATGAGGAGCAGGGGTGAAGCGATCAACTTCTCCTGCGCTGCCAGCGCTGCCACCACGACAGCTAGGCTTCCATACGGCAGGCGTCCGGTCCGGAGGGCCAGTCCGCCTAGCAACACCGCGAGCGCGCCGCCGAACAGGGCAATAGCGTCATAGTTGAACACTTTCAACGCTATGTTGTCAATTGGCAAGAGAAAGACCATCCAGCAGTACGAGACGACAAACAGCCACCGGTACCTGACGGGCTCCAGCAACCGGTAGAGCGCGAGCCCGATGGCCACGATAAAGAGCAGCGCAAAGAGCCAGTGCATGATTTTGACGAGCATGAATACGAGGTCGATTGAGATCCCAGCCGTCTGGAGCAGCGACATCGGCGGCAGTGTCTGGACCAGCGTCGTACGCAATGCGGCCGAAAGCCATTGACTGTACCCACCTTGGCCGGACGCTGACATCTCGGTCAGAATGCCGTTCTCGTCCGCGGTGAGGAACTGCGTGGTCTCGGCCAGCGACAGGTAGAGCGGGGGCGCACACAAAAGCACTCCCAGGCCAGCCTGCCACCACGACGCGCCCAGACAGCGGCGTGCGATGAGCGCCAGCCCTCCCAGAGCCACGGCTAGCGCGGCAGCTTCGAGGAGATTCACTGTGTCGCTTCCTCGCGGGCGCGCGCGCCGAGCGCCAGGACGAGCGCGCCCGGGAGGCTTGTGAGCAGGATGAGCAGCCGGCTGAGCAGAGCAAGGGCAACGGCCGCCGGCTGACCGACGCCCAGCGAGGTCAGCAAGTAGACGTAGCCGATCTCCTGCATCCCCAGGCCGTTAAACGAGACCGGGACTAGCAGGAGTAGCGTCAGCAGGCAGTTCACTGCGGCGAGGCTAACCAGGTCGATATGCCGGTCCAGTTGGCGGCAGAGCAGCCACTGCGCCACGACCGAGGATAGGATCACGCAGAGCGAGAGCACAAACGCCGCGAGCATCGCGCCGCGCCGCGCCTCCCACCGCTTCATCAGCGCATTGAGGTCGCTGGCGATGCGCGCGCCACGACTGCCGAGCCCCTGGGCCGCGCGGCGGAGCGTCACCCGTACCGGCGCTCGCCAACAGTATCCAGTGATACCCAGCGCCAGCCCGATTGCCAGCAATGCCAGTCCGATTGCCACCAAGGCCGGCGGGAGCAGCCGCCAGAGTCCGCTACCCAAGAGCGTGCCCGCGGCCAGTACGACGAGACCCAGCGAGTTCAGAGCGCGGTCGAGAACTAAGCTCGATATGGCCGTGCGGCCATCTACGCCGTCGCGCACCAGGGCTACGCCTTTCACCACGTCGCCCCCCACCGTGCCTGGAAGGAAATTGCTGACGAAGTTGCCGAGCAGCGTGAGAGCGAACATGCGCCGCAGGCCCAGCCGCCGATCCTGCGCCGCAAGCAGGAGTTGCAGCCGAACAGCCGCCCACAAGTGCGCGGACGCGAACACCACAAGCGCGACGCCGAAGTTCAGCGGCCCGACGCTGGCGAGCGCCTGTAGTGTGTCAGCCCCAACACTCGTCGCGAGCCATGCTAATAGGGCGACCGATACACCCGCCCGCAGCAAGACGCCCCACGGCACCCGGCGCCGCGGCAGCGGCCGCACCTTGGTGACCATGGACCTACCCTGCGCGCTTGCGGAACGTCAGGATGAAAGGCGTCTCCCAGTGAAGGTGGCGGCCGAGCCACACCGTGGCGCTCACGCCGTGCGCGCGATGCAGGTACTTCAGGATCCGCTTGAGGCGCCCCAGCGCTGCCCACTCTGCGAACGCCATTTGCCGCACCCGCTCCTCCCAGACGTCCTGCCCCCAGTCGACAACCTCGATCGTATCGTCGTGCCGCGCCAGGATACGCCGGAGCCAACGAAAATTGATTAGCTGCAACGTGTCCAGGAAGGCCGGGTCGCGTCCCATGGCTCGCACGTACACCTTACCCGCCCAGCGCGGCAGGTAGGGCACCCAGAGCAGCCCGTAGTGGCCTTCCCACCAGGACCCGTAGTTAGGCACGATGATCTGGCACCAGCCGCCGGGCTTCAGGACGCGCACGACCTCGTCCAGCACGCGCGCTGGGTCCGTGACATGCTCCAGCACATTGCTGGAGATTACCGCATCGAACGATTCGTCATGAAATGGCAGATGCTCACCGACGGAGTCCACGATGAGCCACGGCGGCAAGCCTAGCCCCTGCAATAGCGCGGCCGCAGCCTGTAGCGTACCCGCGTACTCGCGGCTGCTGGGCTCAATCCCGACTGCTTTGGCACCCAGAACGAGTCGAGCCACCGCGATAGTGAGCCCCACACCGGCCCCGAGCTCCAGCATGAATTTGCCTGCGAGTGCCTGACCCGTGGACCGCGTGAAGAGATCGAGCTGCGCTATGGCGCGCGATTCGTCAAGGCTATCAGCCGCCATCTGACGTATATGCGCCGGCCCACTGGAGATTCCGCCAAAGTTCTTCGCATACAGCGTCACGAGGTAGCGGTACAACGCTTGGCGTAAGGTGGGCTCGACGACCCCCGTCACGGCTTCTGATACCATACGAAGTGCGCGAACCCGTTTCCTGGCCAACCCCCTGTGGTCTGCTCCAAGACCTTCAGCTTGACTCCTTCGAACAGCCAGTCGTACGCTGGGTCACGCATGTAGCGGCCCAACGGGACATTGTCAAGAGCCAGGTAGTTGTTGCAAGGCTTGTCATCGTAGTGCTCCAGCACGCGCTCGTGGCTGGCGGCCGGAAAGCCGCGCGGAGCCGCGCCCGACCCAGATGCGCCGACCGGGATCCCGCGCCCCGGGCGCAGGTCGGGGAAGGGCCCAACGAAACGGTAGACCAGCTCGGAGGTCTCGCCAATCAAGCAGGGCGGATCGGTCTCGGAATTCAGGCGGAGGGGCCCGCCATCCATCGGGTCGCGCAGCAGCGGCAGGTACTTAGCCACGTCGAAGCAATCACTCATAAATACGCTCTGCAGGCGTTTGGTCAAGGAACAGGCCCGCCCATTGTTCCAGGACGGCCAGCGCCAGCGCAAACTTTGCCCGCCGGCGGCTTTCGACTGGGTGGCGCCGGACGACGGGATGGCCCGCTTCGCCCAGGTACCTCCGTACTGCTGCCGCATCGAACCAGCCGCGCCGCGTTAGAGTCGGACCGGCGATCAGATGACTCAGCGGTCCATCCGTGACCATGCCCAAAATCGTCGGCAGCAGCGCCTGCGTGCCGCGCTTGCCGCTCTTTGGCCGCTGCACGATGGCCGGTGGGAGGCGGTCAGCCACGGCGCGGCGCAGCAGCGCCTTCTGCGTGCCGCCCTGTACTTTCAGCCCGAACGGGGCGTCGTAGGCTAGCTCGGCGAAGGCTCGATCTAGGAATGGCACCCGCGCCTCAACCGAGCCGGCCATCGTGAGCTTGTCGATCCGGGCGAGCTGGCTCTGCGGCAGTTCGTGCTCTAGCTCGAACCGGAGCACACCGCTAGGCACGTCCCCCTCCTTGGCGTAAGCATCATACTGGTGCGCCACGGCATCGAGTAGTCCGCGGTCCACCAGATCGGGTGCCAGCAAGCGGGCCAGCGTCGAGACCTCTGGCATCAGATAGGCAGCGGCCAGGATGGTGGGCCACAGGCGCGAGCGGGGCAGCAGGCTGAAAGGCGGTCGCAGCAGGCGGTAGTGTGGATAGCCGGCGAACAGCTCGTCCGCCCCCTCGCCGATCAGCGTAACCTTCACCTGCTCGCGCACGAGGCCGGCAAGCTGGTACGTCGTGCCCATGACCGGGTGCGCGATCGGCTCTTCAAGGTGCCAGATGCAGGTCGCAAAGCGCTCGGCGAACGAGTCAACCGGCACCTGCCGCTCGACCGCCATGGCGCCGACGTGGTGCGCGGCCAGACGGGCGAACGGCACCTCGTCGTCGGGCAGGCCGTATCCCAGCGTGAAGGCGTGGATGCATGCGGGGGACACGGCGCGTGCCATCGCCGCGAGTACCGCGCTAGAGTCCACGCCACCCGACAGCGTGAGCCCCACTGGCACGTCAGCCACCAGATGCGACGCCACTGCCGCGTCGAGCGCGGCACGGGCCGCATCCGCCCACGCGGCGGGCGAACGGTGGACCCCCGCACGGGCAAGTTGCCAGTAGCGGCGGATGCGGGGCGCCGCGTCGCCGGCGCGCAATGTTAGCGTGTGGCTTGGCGGGAGATGCTGCACGCCCTGGAAGATCGTGCGGTCGACGGGGCCCCAGCCGTAAAGCAGATAATGGTACAGCGCGCCGCGCTCGACACGCGCCCCGCCCATCAGGGGCAGAAGCGGCTTGATCTCCGAGGCGAAGGCCAGGGTGCCCGGCTCGGGCTGCGCCCAATACAACGGCTTGATGCCGAAGCGATCACGTGCTAGGAACCACGTCTCCGTGGCCGGCTCCCAGATGCCGAAAGCGAACATACCCTCCAGTCGCTCGACTCCCGCCTCGCCCCAGCACGCATACGCTTGCAGAATCACCTCGGTGTCGGACTGCGTGGCGAACTGGCAGCCCATGGCCTGCAGCCGGCCCCGCACCTCGCGGTAGTTATAGATCTCGCCGTTGAACACTATGGCGTAGCGGCGGTCCACACTCCACATCGGCTGGTGGCCACCCTCTAGGTCGATGATCGACAGGCGCCGGTGGCCCAGTCCCGCCATCATCCCTGGGGCGTGAGTCGGCAGAAGCACGTGGCCGCTGTCATCCGGCCCGCGGTGCGCCATAGCGCGCGTCATCGCCCTCAAGCGCGGCATATCGTATGGACCTAAGAAGCCGACAATGCCGCACACGGCTACGCCTTGCTTCCAACGGGAGGTGTCCCCGCCGCTACCGGGCCAGAGGGGGCGGCATGCGGCGCCCTGAAGGACGCTGCGACGAGATCGCCGAGCAGGCGACGGTTGGTTGTTACAGCCTGCGCGGTGATCGCCGCCACCCGCTCCCGCAGCGCCGCGTCGGCCAGCGCCCTGGCGGCCAGGTCGGCGGCCGCCGCGGGGCGCGCTATTACTTGCTCGATGTCCACAGCGTAGGCGTCCAGCCCCAGTGCCGCGAAGATGTCGCGTCCCTTCAGCGTGTAAGCGACGTGGATAGCCGGCACGCCGGCGCGCAGCGCCGCCAGCGTCGCGTGCAGCCGGGTGCCGATCACCAGGTCGAAGCGGGCCATCAGCGCGTATAGCCCCGGGATGGTGAAGTCATGCTCGGCTACGACGACCGCGTCGTCTGCCACGAATCGCTGCTTCAGCCGACGCAGCAGCGGTAGGTCGTCTTCCCAGGGCTCGACGCCCGGCTCGTACATCGACACCAAGACCACGCGCGCGTCCGTCTGTTCGCGCAGGGCGCGCACGAGCGCCGCCATCGCCTCGACGAACGCGGCCATCCGCGGCTGCGCACGCTGCCGGTACGTCTGCCTGGCGAACTGATACGGCACAAGCCCGGAGGTAAAGTGGAACCACAGGCGGAGGTTGACGGCCACTAGCGGCCGCCCAGCGGGCCGCGCCCCCAGCGCGGCGATGGCCGCCGCCTCGGCCGCTGGTACCGCCTGTCCATCGAAGCCGTCCAGAAAGACGCCATCGTGGCTCGGGACGAGCGGCGTGCGACTTCCCAGACTCGCGAGCAGCGCCAGGCTGCCCGGGTCACGCGCCACGAAGCAGTCGACTCGGTCCAGAATGGCACGGGCCAGGGCACGCCCGGGCGCGGTGGTGAGCGGCCCAGCGCCCTGCATCAGGGCTGCCACCCGCAGCCCGAGCCCGCGGTAGATGCTAAACAGGACCAGCATGTGCCCCAGCTTAGCGAGACTAGAGTCGTCTTGCAGGTCCAGCCCCCCGGTCCATAGCAGCGTGTCGGCCCGCGCCAGCGCCCTCCAGCCGGCCGGCGGCGGCAGGAGGTTGTACACCGGCCCGTAGGCGTAGGGTCGAAACGGTCCCGGCGGCACGTGTCGCGCCCGCGCGCAGAAGACGGCCGCGTTGTCCACGCCGAGCGCCGCGAGCGTCGACAGGATTCCCCACCGGCTGAGTAAGTCGCCGCGGTTGCCACGGATGACCCGCGGGCAGACCAGCTTCATGCCGCCCGTGTCGCCGCGCTGGCCGCCAGCAGTGCCTCGTAGCGCGTCACGATGCCCGGCAGATCGAAGGCCGGCGCCAGCCGGCGGCTGGCGGCCTTCATCGCGGCCAGCCGTGCGGGATCGGCCAGCAGCCGCCGCAGCGCCGCCACACATGCCGCCACGTCGTCTGGGGCGAACGTCACGCCGTTCTCTCCGTCGCGCGCTACGTCACGGTTGCCGCCCACGGCGCTCGCGGCAATCGCCAGCCCAAACCCGAGCGCCTGCACGCCGACCACCGGCAGCCCCTCGCTGGTGGACGGCAGCAGGAGCACATCGCTCGCCTGCATGCACTCCGCCACCCGGCTGGCGGCGACCCAGCCGTGGAACGTAACCCGATCGCTCAGTCCCAGTGCCCGCGCGCGCGCTTGCACGAGCCCGAGCTGGTCGCCGTCCCCGAGCAGATCGAGCCGCCAGGGCAGATCCGCCACCGCAGCGAGTGCGTCCAGCAGGAACGGCAAGTTCTTCTGCGTATTGAAGCGGCCCGCGAACAGCAGGCGAATGGGCTGTGCCGGCGCCACCGGCGCGGGACGGATGGCCGACAGCGCTACCCCGTTCGGCACGGTCACCAGTGGCACCTGGTACGCCCGCTCCGCGAGGTCGCGCACGAACTCACTTACGGCCGTCGCGCGCGCCGCGCCGCGCCAGACTGGCCGCACCAGCGGGTTGAGCACCCGGAACAAGTGGTCGGTCTGGTCCGGCACCCCTCCCGGGACATCGCCCAGGTGCGCCGTGAGGAGGTAGGGCACGCCGGTGGCGCGGTGCACAGCGTAGGCCACCACGCCGCTCGGCACAGCGAAATGGACGTGCATCACGTCGGGCCGCCAGCGTCGCGCTAACCGGATCGCGGGCAGGGCGGAGCAGAGTACGTACAGCGCCATCTCCCTAACTGTGCAGCGATCCGCCCGCCGCCGGCCGCACGGCTGGCGCACAATCGCGAACCCGTCGCGCCGCTCGAACCGCGGCAGGCCCGACAGGTGGGTCGTGTGCACTACGATCTGGTGGCCCCGCGCCGCCAGTCCGTGGCACACGTCCTCGGCCGCCCGCCCACCGCCCCCGCCGACCGGTGGAAACTCGTAGTTGACCACCAATACCTTCATCGGGCGCCAACCCAGTGCCCGGCGAATTGCCTCGGCGCGTTCATTCGGCGGTCACGTCGAAGTACACCGGATCCGAGCGGACCCCGCTCGCCGTATCGAGCAGATAGACCTCGTAGCGGCCCGGCCGGGCGAGCTGCGCCGCGGGTACCGCCGCCGTCAGCAGAGTCGGGGCCACGGTGGTCGGCAGCCGCTGGCCGTTGAACACCACGGCCCAGGTGCTCCGTGAGCTTGCCACCTGGAACCACATCGCCGAGCTGCCATCGGGCTGCACGCCGAACGGTACGCCCACCCGGGTACTGGCCGGGCCGAAAGCAGTGACCCGCATGGCTTCGGGCGTGGGCGCGGTGACACCGGCCGGGGCGCGCGCGAGGAAAGCGCTGCCCCCCGTGATCGGCACTTCGTAAGGGTAGTGGGCCTGCACATAGTCCATGTAGAGACGGGCCCAGTTGCGGAACCGGGAGATTTCTGTACCATTGACAGCCCAGTCGAGCACGATGACGATCGGCGGCTGTTCCGCCTCGGTCAACTGGATCGCGTCCGCGATCCAGTTGGGTGTGTGCACCAGGAACGCGTCGTCCACATAGTAGTGCTTGAAGAGCAGGCGCCGCCCGGCCATGAATGGATAGCCGGGACAGTACGGCAGGCACACGATGCGCTCGTCGGGCACGGTGTTCACTCGGATGAGGGCCGCGATGTGCTCCAGCGCCTGGCGCTCGGCGGGTGCGACGACCACTTGCAGGTGGTGCTCCCCCGTGAACGTGACCGAACGGTTGGCCACCTGGGCCAGATACCCCACGCCCGGCGCCTGTAGGCCCGTCGCCACGAGGAACACGACCTGCGCCCACAGGGCCAGGATCGCTATGTGGGCTACCCACCACGATGCGGCGCGCGCGCGCGTGCCCCCCGGCCGCCAGGTGAGGAGCAGGTACAGCGCGTAGGACACTACGATCAAGTAGGATAGTGCGAACGTTCCGAAGTGAGCCCAGTCCGGCCGAAAAAGGAAGGTGGGGAACTGGCTCAGGCCCGCGACGAGCACTACGAAGGGCACCGCGTGGCCATGCAGGTCGCCCGGCCGCCGCACGATACGCACCCCGACGTACAGAGTGTACCCGGTGAGCACCAGCGCGGCTGTGTAGGTCAGGACAGCGAAAGCCCGCTGGAAAGGATCGGCGCCGACAAGTGCCTCCAGCGGGAGGGGCTGTAAGTAGGCGCCCGCCTCGGCCGTGGCGCCCGGCGCGGCGGGTGCGCGCCCGAACGACAGCAGAACCGCTGCGAGCCTGCCCGGATAGCTCAGCAGGTTGCCCGCCACGGCGTCGACGTAGCCGCGGCGCAACGCATCCAGAGCGAGCGGCAGCACCGCCACACAAGTCGTCCCCACCAACACTAGCCCGGCCCGCAGGCCCGTCGCCAGCCGGTCAGCCAACGGTGCGCGCCGGCCAAGGCACCAAAGCCCAAGAACGACGGCTAGAGCGCCCCCGACCAGGTAGCCTACCTCGGGCCGCACCATCCAGCAGAACGCCGTGCCGAGCGCAGGCAGTACGAAGTCGGCCGGTCCGGCCTTGTCGATGCGGATGGCCAACCGCATCAACAGGAATACCGCCAGCGCCACGCAGAATGGTCTGGACACCGACGCCGGGAATGGCGGGACGAGGATGCAGATGAGCGCGGCTCCCAGGGCAAGTGCCTGCCGCCGAGTGCATTCCAGGATCACCAGATAGGTGAGCAGCGCCGTGAGGAAGGCGCAGGCGTACAGTATGAGCATGATGCCTGGGTACCCCAGGTCGGTGAAGCGAAAGATTACGGCGCCAAGGAAGTACCATAGGGGGCCATAGCCCAGGGCGAGATCGGCTGGGGTTGCGCCGCGCGCCAGCTCGTACGACATAAGCGCGTAGTTGCCCACGTCACCCGGCTCGAACCCGTAGTTCCAGAAGGACCCGAAGTACACGACCGACGCCACGAGCAGGCCCGCAGCGGTGGCCGCTCGCATCTTCGTGTCATAGGACAGGCATGCCCCGGGTAAGCGACGGCGTGGGATCCGCTCTGCGGTCGGGCCGAGGGCTCGGTCGACATCGAGAAGAGTCATTCTTTCCGCCGGGGTATATTCCGAGTCGTGTGCCAGGGGGGCGCGGCACGAGGCGCGACGGCTTGGGTGACTGCTAATGACGCGGCGATTGGCCCGGCGCTGGGCGAGCCCAGCAGTTGGTGATAACACAGCGCCATCGCCCCGTCAACTGCGTGTGCTCGTTCGGGTGTCCCTTAGGTTTTTGCCGGAGCAGCCTCCGGCGAGGGGCGCCCGAGGCGGGCGTGGCGCCACGGGTGGGCCGCTGTGGGGCGGCCAGCCTGCATGGTGCCTCGCCGCCGGCGGGTGGGCAGACGGGCCGGGCGGTGGGGCGGCGCGGCGCTCGGCTTGCCGGCGCTGGGCCGCGGTGCGTGGGGCTGGCGGGGCGACGGTCGGCACCGCCGTGCTCGGGTCGGCAGGAGGCGACGGCTCCGAGGCGGGACCTCCCGACGCGACGGCGACGGTCACCTGCTGGAGGCGCCCGCGCGGGACTTCCTCCAGAGCGGCGCCGGCATTCTGGACCAGATGGAAGCGATCGGCAATCTGGACGGCGTCGGGTGCGCCGCTGCGGGCGCCTTCGGCGTACGCTTCCGAGCGATCGCGCACGACGATCTCGACGCCCGGATGCGCGCGCCGCCAGATAGCGAGCGTCTCAGCATCCCGTTCGGGAACCAGATCAATGGGGCGGCGGGTCTCCAGATCCACGAAGATAGTGGCGTAGCGGTGCCGGCGCCGCAAGGCTAGATCATCGCCCCCGAGCACCCGCGGCGTACAGTCTACAGTAGCCTCCGTTTGCGCCAAGAGCCGGAGCAGGGTGTCGGCACTCACGGGCAAGCCGATCCCGTGCGCCAGGCGCGCTCCGGCTTCACCGCCGGTCGCGACGGCGAACTGTAGCAGGACCGTAGCCGCGTCCACGGTGCGCCGGGCGTACCGGGCCAGCGCCGGCCCGAAGTCTTCGGCGAATGTCTGCCGCGGTCAGGTGGGCGTGGCACAGCGGAAGCGGCGCACGCGCAGGTGTAAGCGCACGGCGCGACCCCGCCACGGGAGGTCGGACGGACGGCGAACATAGCGATCGCGGAGCTCGCTGCTAGGGCTCCCACAGGTGGGGCAGTGTCCTCGGCAGCACTTCCTTGTGCCTCTAGCCAGATGACGGGGCCATCCAGGCGCACGAGGGTAATGGTAAAGACCGACGGCAAGCGCCAGGCGGACACGGCAGGCTCCTCCGGGTGCGGCGATAAGCTTACCGTAAGTTGCCGGCCCGCCACCGTCCCACAAATTACGGGAGAGCCCCCTTTCCGCGTGGGATCAACACATGCCGGCGCTGGTGAACACG
>Ga0070741_10002049_pt1 | contig 56358 bp, 51 predicted proteins | sample Coa_R1_4_FD_66440 | JGI IMG/M metagenome (GOLD analysis project Ga0070741, IMG submission 66440) | Surface soil microbial communities from Centralia Pennsylvania, which are recovering from an underground coalmine fire - Coalmine... | ecosystem: Environmental > Terrestrial > Soil > Unclassified ... | reverse complement strand
CCAAGGGAACGTTTTCCTGGATGACCACGTGGGAAGAATAAAGCAAAAGCTTCACCGCCGAGGCGCAGAGAACGCAGAGGTTCTCAGATGGAAAACCCTTCACGGTGTAGCGACGGGCGCTCAGCATTCCTCCGGACGCGCATTGGGCGCTAGTGAGCTTGAGCAGCAACGGCGCGAAGCCCGATGACCTCATGGCAATTGCTTCCAGCTACGACAGCACTGGCCGCTACGGCGCGCAAACGCCGTTTAACGACCAGCTCGCACCCTTTTGGGCCGGCGGCCAATGGCAAGTGGACGCGACCCACAACTCCATCGTCGCGATCACGAACGGAGGTAGCAAACAAACCACGGCGAGACTAACGTTGCACTACAACGGTGGCACTTCCAACTACGTCATTGAGCAACCTATCGCCGCCGGTGATCAGATGTGGCTCAACTTCGCTGACCTGATTCAAAAGAGTGTCCCCGACAAGAACGGCAACAAGCTTCCAGCAGGCCTAACAAGCGGTACATATGACCTTCGCGATCTTGGGGGTGAGAATGCTGGCAGCCTCTTTGAGGGAAAGGTCGCCCTTGACAAGACCCTTGGGCATCTCGCATATGGCTGCATGATGTGCTGTGGCTATGATTCGGCCTTCATCGACCCCGACTCCTTAGCCTTTGGGGTTGGTGAGGACGCGTATCTCACCGTGCGCGGCCACAATGCCTGCAGTTTGGAGTGGGAGGACGTCACCCAGTATTACGACACATGGTCTAGTGGCGACACATCCATTGCAACCCTATCGGCCGCTACGGCGCACGGCGTATCCGCGGGACAGACACAGTCGAACGCAAGCGGTCTCGTCCCCAAGGGCGACGGCTATGAGTCGCATCATTGCCCGCGCGAACAGATGCGAGCTCAATTGGGCTTCTTGTATGTGAGGATCCCATTTCGAGGAGCCCTCGTGACAACACAGTTCTCACGACCGAATGCCTGCCCTGCTGGCTATGCAGGCTGGGATCGCCTAATTTGGGAGAGAGTTGCAGACCAATTCGGGATTGTTTTTGTCAGGGACAACGTTAACATCGAAGAGGTCGTCACAGCCGGTCAGAACGGCCTTAACCTTCCGGTCGGAAACATCCAGACGGGCTCGGGGCCAACCCACGATGCAGGTATCTTTCTGGATGAGTTTTACTTCTGCTCGTCAGTCTGCGGCAGCGGCGGGACGGGCGAGACCGACCTGACTCAGGTGCTTTTCTACGGGGGTGTACCAGTTCTGCTCCCCAATAGCATTGCGCTGCGGTGTAACTCCGTAGCTTGGAATGGCCAATGATGATTGTTAGGGGACGCCAGTGTGTTTTGCTCGCCGTTGCTTGCATGGTATTGGTGTCTTCCGGGTTCGCTCAGGATCGGCCAGTATTTCGGAGCGATTTCATCGTGCGCGATGCTTCAGCCCTGGACGCCCTTATAAGACTTGGGGAGGTTTACAGGCGTCCAATAGGGGTCATTGTCACGGACAAGAGCATTCTCGCACCGGTAACGGTTCGGGCGATTAGCGCGACCATACAAGATGTCTTGCCAGCTCTCCTTAAGCAATTGCCAAAGTACCGATCGGAAGAGGTGAGGGGGGTGATCGTCGTCCGCCCAATCTCTCCGGCGGCGCCACTTCGACAACTCCTCTCAGTGCGTCTCAAGGAATTTGATGCACCCAAAGCAAATATCGTTCAGATTGGCCGAGTGCTGTGGATGGAGTTGAGGAGAAATGTGGATCCGGTGCCTCCCAGCGGTTTCTTCGGAATTTCTCACGAACCAATAATGGACCAGACCGCGATTGGCCCATTCCATCTGGCAGGTGCTAACGTCGAGGATGTCCTCAGTGAAATTGTGCGGAGGCACGGTGCCGCGGCTTGGCTTGTGCTGTCCCCGCCTAAACAGCTCTCCGGCGTGACAAGCAATCGACTCTGGAATCTCGTCACGTATGCCAATCCGCCGAAACCCCTTGAGAAACTTTGTTGCGTGAACTGGTCCGATTTGGAGAGTTTCGAGGAATAGCAAGGGCTGCCCATTACCGCGCCGCGGCGTTCGAGACAAACGTCTTCACCGCGATCTGGCGCGGGTCGAGTCCCACCGGCGCCATGGTGAACAGCGAGCGTTCGGCGCTGATCTTCGACCCGCGCGGCAGCTTGGCGGTGCGCACGAAGGCCACGTCACCCGACTTCGAGTTGGCCACCAGCAGAAAATTCTGGTTGGGAGCGAGCGCCAGCGCGTCCGGCCCGCTGCCCACCGGGATCGTGCCCAGCAGGCGGCCGTCGTCAATGCCGTAAACCGCCACCGCGTCCGAGCCGAAGTTGGCGATGTACAGCGTCGCATTGTCCGCGCTGGCGATGGAACGCACCGGCGCCGTGCCGGCCAGGAAGCTGCCGGCGACCTCGTTGGTGGTGGTCTCGATGATCGAGATCGTCCCGGAGGCGAAGTTGCTGACGAAGATCTCGCCGCCATCCGGCTTGAGCGCCAGGTGCACCGGCGTCTGCCCTACGTCGAGCAGGGCGAGCACTTTGTCCGACTTCAAATCGATGGCGGCCACCTGGCCCGAATCGGCGCAGGCGACAAACGCCTTGCTCGAGTCGGGAAGAATGGCGATGTCCTGAGGGTTCTTGCAGACATCGAGCGTCGAGCGCACGGCGAGCGCGGATGGGTTCAGCAGCGAGACGGTATTGTCACCCGCGTTGGAGACGACCACGGTTTTCCCGTCGGGCGAAACCCGCGCCAGTCCCGGCTTTGCGCCCACGCGCACGTTGGCCAGGACCCTGCGCGCGTCGAGGTCGAGCACGCTGACGTTGGCCGAACCGGAATTGGCGACGTAGGCGCGCCGGCCGTCGGCGGACACGTCAATGAAGAACGGCTGGCGATGCACGCCCACCGTCGCCACCACCACGTTGCGTTCGGCATCGATGAAGCTCACGTTGTCCGAATCGGTGTTGACCGCGTAGACCTCGTTCTTCTTCGGGTTCGCCGCCACGCCGGTGGGCCCGCGTCCTACGTTGATGGTGCGCGCCGAGCGGAGACGCCGCAGGTCGAGCACGGTGACCGTGTTGCTGCGCCCGTTGGTGACGTAGGCGAATTCCTGGAGGTTGTCAGCCGGAGGCCCTTCGCGGCACGCTGAGAGAGCAAGCAAAAGCAAAAGCGCAAAGCCAAACCACAAAGGAAACAAAGGGCGCACGAAGGACACGAAGGAAAACCGCTGCGCGTGAGGCGTGCCTGGGGTCAACGGGCGTGCGCGGGCTGGCTGGCGGCGGCCGCGGACGCCACGTCGCGATGCACCACGGCGGCGATCTGCCGGACTTCGGCGATCAACTCCTCGTACTGATGGGGATACAGCGATTGCATGCCGTCGCTGAGCGCGCGGTCGGGATCGTTGTGCACTTCCACGATCAACCCGTCCGCGCCGACCGCAACCGCCGCCCGCGAGAGCGGCAGCACTTTGTTGCGCTTGCCCGTGCCGTGGCTCGGGTCCACTACGATGGGCAGGTGGCTGAGCCGGTGCACCGCCGGCACCACGCTCAGGTCGAGCGTGTTGCGGGTGTGGTCGGCGAAGGTGCGCACGCCGCGCTCGCACAGGATCACGTTGTAGTTGCCCTCGCTCATCACGTACTCGGCGGCCATCAGGAATTCGTCGAGCGTGGCCGACATGCCGCGCTTCAGCAGCACCGGTTTGGGCGAGCGTCCGGCGCGCTTCAGCAGGGAGAAGTTCTGCATGTTGCGCGCGCCGATCTGCACCACGTCGGCGTACTGCTCCACCAGGTCGAGCGACTCGTTGTCCACCGCTTCGGTAACGATCTTCATTCCGAAGCGTTCGCGAACTTCGGCGAGGATCTTCAGTCCCTCTTCGCCAAGTCCCTGGAAGGAATACGGTGAAGTGCGCGGCTTGTAGGCGCCGCCGCGGAAGAATCGCGCGCCGCTGCGCGCCACGTGCTCGGCCACCGCGAAGGCCTGCTCGCGGCTCTCGATGGCGCACGGACCGGCCATGATGGCCAGCTCGCGTCCGCCGATTGTAGCCGCCGGGCTGGGGCCCGAGGCGGGAAACTGGATGACGGTGTCCTCTTCTTTAATGTCGCGGCTCACCAGCTTGTAGGGCTTGCTGACGCGGATGACTTCGGCGACGCCCGGCATCTCCTCCAGGCCGCCGGCCTCGACTTCGCCCCGGTTGCCGGTGATGCCGATGGCCACGCGCTGCGCTCCGGGAATGGCGTGCGGACGCAGCCCGAGAGACTCGATCTTTTCGCAGACGCCGCGCACCTGCTCTTCGGTAGCGTGCGCCTGCATGACGACCAGCATGGCAGGACTCCGATAAAGCTTACAGTTTAACTTTGGCGGCGCGAGCGCGCCAGTGAGCCGTCATCCGGCGGCGCGCTGCGCTTTTTCCGGCAGGGGCGCGAACCACGAGCGCGCATAGAAGACGAGCGCGGCCGCGAGCAGCGCCAGCAGCGCCCAGTCGAGCTGGTAGCGATGGAGCGAGAAGGCCGCGCCGTAAATCAGCGCGAACAGCACGGCGAATACGTAGGCCGTCCGCCGCGCGCCGGGAACAGCCTCCGGTCCCGAACTGCGCCACAGCAGCCCCATGCCGGCGTAAGAAACGGCGGCGATGATCAACACCAGCCGCCACCCGCCCGCCTGCGCTATGCTCGCGCCCGCCGTCACCCACGCCAGCATCAGTACCGTTGCGTAGTGCACGGTTTGCGACAGCGTGAAGAGTCCGAAAACGTTTTTCGCCGGATCGTGCGACTCCTGGCGCAGGCGGGCGCGCGCCCCGAGCGCCATGGCGAGAATGAAGGTAACGCCGGTGAGTCGCGCCGTGACGCGCGCCATCAGATGCGCGGTTTCAGGGTCGAGGGGCACTTCAGCATCCTTACCTGCGCGTTCGTGCTGCTCGTGGTCAAATGATAATATGCCACGCATCTCCATGGCGAAAGAGCAGGACATCCTGCGGATGCCTGCTCCCAGGACGCCGCCGCGGCACACCTCGCGCCGGATCGGAATCCATACCTCGACGGCCGGCGGTCCGGCCACGGCGGCGGAACGCGCCTACCGGCTGGGCTGCAACACCTTCCAGATTTTTTCATCGAGTCCGCGCCAGTGGAAGCCCTACGAGCTCGGCGCGCCGCAGTGCGCGGAGATGTGGCGCCTGCGCGAAAAGTACGGCCTGAAGCCGCTGGTCATCCACTCCAACTACCTGGTCAACCTGGGCGGCGGCAAAATGGACTTCTACGCCAGGTCAGTAGCGGCTTTTCGCGGCGAGGTGGAGCGCGCTGCCGCGCTCGGCGCCGACTATTTGGTGCTGCATCCCGGATCGTTTCGCGGCCTGAGCGGCAGGGAAGAAGGACTGAACCGCGTGGCGGCGGGCATCGCCACGGCGGTGGAGAGCGTGCCGCAGCACGACCAGCTCACCGTGCTGATCGAAAACACCGCCGGCTCGGAATTCTCGCTCGGCAGCAGCTTCGAGCAGGTGGCGGAGATTATCGCCAGGCTTACCGGCCTGATTCGCGTGGCTGCCTGCATCGATACCTGCCACACGCACGTGGCCGGGTACGACATCGTCTCGCCCGAAGGCTACGAGCAGACCATGCAGCTGCTCGACAACACCGTGGGCCTGCGCAACGTGCGCGTCTGGCACTGCAACGACGCCAAGGCCGCGCGCGGCTCGCGGCTGGACCGCCATCAGCACGTTGGGAAAGGAACCATTGGCCTGCCGGCGTTTCGCCGCCTGCTCAACGATCCGCGCACCGCGCACGCGGCCTTCATCGCGGAAACGCCGGTTGACGCGCCCGGTGACGACCGCAGGAACGTGGAGACTCTGAAGAAGCTGGTGAGCGACAAAGCGACGCTCTCGTCAGTCCCGAACCCCCGCCACAGACCCGGGCGTCCGCGGCGCTGAAGCGGAATTGCTACAATAAAAAATTCCACTGTGAAGGCGATGGAAGACCGTTCCAACCAATCCGCCCGTCGCGGTTCCGAGGCGCACGACCGCTACGATCCGCAGCCGATCGAGAAGAAGTGGCAGGCGCGCTTCGATGCCGATCCGGCGCTTTACCGCTCCGAACCGGAATCGAGCGATAAGCCGCGCTACTACGTGCTGGAGATGCTGCCGTATCCCTCCGGCGCGCTCCACATGGGGCACGTGCGCAACTACTCCATCGGCGACGCGCTGGCGCGCTACATGTGGATGCGCGGCTACAGCGTGCTTCATCCCATGGGGTGGGACGCCTTCGGCCTGCCGGCGGAAAACGCGGCCATCAAGAACAACACGCCGCCGCGCGACTGGACGCTGGCCAACATTGCCCACATGAAGGCGCAGATGAGGCGCCTGGGCTACAGCTACGACTGGGCGCGCGAGATCACCACCTGCCTGCCCGACTACTACCGCTGGAACCAGTGGTTCTTCCTCCAGATGCACAAGGCGGGCCTGGCCTACCGCAAGCAGAGCAAGGTGAACTGGTGTCCGCTGTGCGCCACCGTTCTGGCCAACGAGCAGGTGCTGCCGAACGGCTGCTGCTGGCGCCACGAAGACACCAAAGTCGAGCAGCGCGAACTGGAGCAGTGGTTCCTGCGCATTACGAAATATTCGCAGGAGCTGCTCGAAGGGCTCGACCAGCTCGAGCACTGGCCGGAAAAAGTGCGCACCATGCAGCGCAACTGGATCGGCCGCAGCGAAGGCGCCCTGGTGGACTTCGAGCTCGAGGGGCCCGCCGGGAAGGCGGGCGACAAGATCGCCGTCTTCACCACGCGCATTGACACCATCTTCGGCGCGACCTCGATCCAGCTTGCGCCCGAGCATCCGCTCGTCGCCGACCTGATCGGCAACGATCCGGGGCTGCACGCCGCGGTCGAAGAATTGCTGCGCGAGCAGCAGAAGGGGCGTGAACTGGGCGACGTGGCCGCGATCGAAAAGCACGGCGTCTTCACCGGCCGCTACGCCATCAATCCGTTCGGCGCCGGCGAGGCAAGGCCCGATGCTGAAGAAGGTCCTGGCGGGAACGCTCGCATTCCCATCTGGGTGGCGAACTATGTCCTGATGGACTACGGCACCGGCGCGATCATGTCGGTCCCGGCGCACGACGAGCGCGACTACGAGTTCGCCCGCAAGTACGACATCCCGGTGCGGGTGGTGATTCTGCCGCGGCGCAATGCGGAACCAGTCGAGGACGGGCACGCCGATGGCCCCGTCCTGCCCTACACGCACATGGACAGCCTGCTCATCAATTCCGGGCCGTTCAACGGGCTGGGCAACACCGAAGCCATTGCCAAAATGACCGCCTACGCCGAGCAGCACGGCTTCGGCAAGGCCGCGGTGAATTACCGGCTGAAGGACTGGGGCATCTCGCGGCAGCGCTACTGGGGCACGCCCATCCCGATGGTCTACTGCGACAAGGACGGCATTGTGCCCGTCCCGGAGAAAGACCTGCCCGTCCTGCTGCCGGACAAGGTGGACATCACGCTCGAGGGCGGCTCGCCCCTCGGTCACGTGCCCGAGTTCGTCAATGTGAAGTGTCCCCAGTGCGGCGGCGCGGCGCGGCGCGAGACCGACACGATGGACACGTTCGTGGATTCGAGCTGGTACTTCTACCGCTACTGCGATCCGCGCAACCAGCAGGCGCCATTCGCCAAGGAAGAGATCGCGCGCTGGTTCCCCATCGACCAGTACATCGGCGGCGTCGAGCACGCCATCCTGCACCTTATTTATTCGCGCTTCTGGACGCGCTTCATGCGCGACATCGGCCTGGTGAGCAACTCCGAACCGGTAACGCGCCTGTTCAGCCAGGGCATGGTGATCAAGAACGGCGCCAAGATGTCGAAGAGCCTGGGCAACGTGGTCTCGCCCGACGACATGGTCGCCCGCTATGGCGCCGACGCCACGCGTGTCTACACGCTGTTTGCCACGTCACCTGACCGCGAACTCGATTGGCAGGACGCGGGCGTCGAGGGCGTGAGCCGGTTTCTCGCCAAGACGTGGCGGCTGGTTGCTCCGCGCCCGGCGGCCGCGGCGGGCGACATGCAAAACCTTTCGCCCGCTGCGCGCGCCCTGCAGCGCAAGCTCCACCAGACGATCAAGCGCGTGAGCGACGACTTCGGCGGGCGCTGGCACTTCAACACATCCATCGCCGCCATCATGGAGCTGGTGAACCAGCTTCAATCCGCAACCGGCGAGGGCGCCGAAGCAGGGCAAATCCCGGCCGCATTGCTGCGCGACGTGCACCGCAGCCTGGTTTTGCTGCTCGCGCCGTTCGCGCCGTTCCTCGCGCACGAGCTTTGGGAGACGCTGGGCGAAACGTCGCCGCTGCTGAAGCATCCATGGCCGGAGTACGATCCCGCTCTGGCGAAGGAAGACGAGGTCGAAATCGCGGTGCAGGTCAACGGCAAGCTGCGCGCGCGCTTTCTCATCGCCGCCGACAGTCCCGAGGATGAAGTGCGCCAACGCGCCCTCTCCGAGGAAAGAGTCCGCGCCTCGCTCGACGGCAAGCAGGTGGTGAAGGCGATCGTGGTGCCGAACAAGCTGGTGAATGTGGTGGTGCGGTAGCTCGAAGCCACTTCGATTCACCGCGAATTACGCGGATTTATCACGGATAAGTTCAGTTCAGATCTTGATCCGTAACCATCCGCGCAAATCCGCGGTAATTGGAAGTTGTTGTGCGGCGCAAGTCACTTCTCCCGCGCCGCTTCCGTCTTCTGGCGCTCCAGCGTCAGCGCCACGCCGGGACTCGCAGGGTAAGTCATCAGGAAACGGTGCACGGCTCCGGCCGTGATCGAACCCTTGATGGACGGCGGCTTCGACTCCATCACCTCGCCGCGTACGTCGAGGGCGTGGACTTCCAGTTCGTACTCCCCCGAGCTGGTACCGATCACTTCCAGTGTGTACTCGCCCGCATCGGGCTGGCAGGCAATGCGCAGTACCACGCTCTTCGGACCGGACGCGCCGGTGGTCGCGTCGTCAATCCCCTCCAGCTCATAGGACGAATCCATGATGTCGGTGAACTTCTTGCCGCTGGCGTCCACGCCGGCCTTGTCACCGGAAGCGTCGCTGAGCAGCAGCGACGCGGGCGGCTTGAGCGCGCTGCCCACCGGATGCAGCCGCACGTCGAGCGAACCGAGGTCGGCCCCGCAGTCGAGCGCCGGTTTCGCCGGGGCCGGTTCGGCGGGTTGGGCGGGAGCAGCCGGCGCGGGCCTGGCGGGGGCGGGCTGCTTGCGCGCGGGTTTCTTCTGCGCGGCGCACACCCAAGTGAGCGCCAGCGCAATGAGCAGAGCCGCGGCGGCCCGTCTTGCGATTTGATCGGCTCGCATTTCTCTGTATGCTACCGCTGAATGGCGGGAAATGAGACATCTCCCGCGCGCGCCGGCTTCACGGCGGTGGCGCGCGAGCCGCGCGTGATCGCCACCGAGATCGCGTGGCGCTGGACGTTCGGCGCCGCTGCGCTGGTATTGCTCACCATGGGCGCGCTCGCCTGGCTCGACACGCTCATGGTGAGCGACACCGACCGGCTCATGCTGCGCAGCCGCCAGCCGATCCTGATGGCCGACGCGTTGTCGCACATCCTGGCCGGATCGGGGGCGCGACTGCTCCGCATCCTCGCCTTGTTGCTGCCGTCAATCGCTGCCCTCTGGACTGTGGCCGCAACGGTTGGCCGCGCCCTCACGCTGAAATCGCTAGCGCCAGACGCGAACGTCAAGGCGCGGCCGATTGCCGGGCTCAATTTCCTTCGCGCTGCGCTCGCGCTGGCCGCCCTGCTGGCGTACTTCGGATCGGCATTCGTTGCCTCGACCGTCGCAGGCCGCGGCGAGACGCTCGATCCCAGCATCTTCTTTGTCGTGTTCGTTCCACTGCTCGCGCTGGTGGTCGTCGCCTGGAGCACGCTGAACTGGTATCTGTCGGTGGCGCCGGTGTGCGCGGCGCTCGACGGCAGCGGCGCCATGGCTGCCTTCGCCGGCGCCGTGCGGCTCTCGCGCCGCCGCATGGCGACACTCAGCTCCGTCGGCTTCATCTTCGGGCTTCTGCGCGCGGTGGCGCTGGTCGCCGTGTTCATGGTGTCGGTCGCCGTCGCCGAAGCGCCATGGATGTCCGCTGCCGTCCAGATCGCGCTGCTGGTGGTGATCTCGCTGGCTTACTTCGTCGTGGCCGATTGGCTCTACGTGGCTCGCCTGGCCGCATACATCGAGATCGCGCGTCGCGATGCGGCGCCGGAGGTTGCGCCAATTGCGCCGGTGGAGGCGCCAAGTCCCGCGGCATCCGAGGCTTTACCGGAGGCAGTTCCACGCGAGAGTTGAAGTATCGGTTTTACTGCGGCTGGTAGCTCCGGGGTCGAAAGTCAAGAACGTTCACACGAAGGGCACGGAGGCTACACGAAGGGCACAAAGTACATCGCCCGGAAGCTGGAAACGTGAAACAGGAAACCTGCAGTTAGGGTACACTCGAGCGTGGAACCCCACTCGATCGTCGTTCTCGACTTCGGCTCGCAATACACGCAGCTGATCGCGCGCCGCATCCGCGAGCAGAACGTGTTCTCGGTCGTGCTGCCCTGCACGGCCTCGCTCGATGAAATCCAGAGCTACCACCCGGCCGGCATCATCCTGTCCGGCGGACCGAGCTCCGTTTACGACGCCGACGCGCCACCCGCCGACACGGGCGTATTCAACCTGGAAAAACCGGTGCTCGGCATCTGCTACGGCTTGCAGTTCATGACGCATCACCTGGGCGGCAAAGTCGTCCCGGGATCGAAGCGCGAGTACGGACATGCGCAGGTGCGGGTTTCGAAAACAGGGTCGCGACTGTTCGCGAAACTGCCGCCGAGCCTGAGCGTGTGGATGTCGCACGGCGACAAGGCCGAGCAGCTTCCGCCGGGCTTCGAACTGGTGGCGAGTTCGTCGAATGCGATTGCCGCCATCGAAGACGCGGGCCGCAAGCTCTGGGCGGTGCAGTTCCATCCTGAAGTGCACCACACTCCGCTCGGCACGCAGGTGCTGCGCAACTTCATCTTCGACATCTGCGGCGCCAGGCCAGACTGGACGCCGGCGCGCTTCATCGACGAAACCGTCGAAGCCGTTCGCAAACAGGTAGGCGACGGCCACGCCATCTGCGCGCTCTCCGGCGGCGTGGACTCGGCTGTTGCGGCGACGCTGGTGCATCGCGCCATCGGCGGCCGGCTCACGTGCGTCTTCGTGAACAACGGCGTGCTGCGCAAGGACGAGTTCAGCAAGGTCCGGCAGAACCTGCGCGACAAGCTGGGCTTGAACCTGGTTGCGGTGGACGCCAGCGCTCGCTTTCTCGGCAAACTCAAAGGCGTCACCGATCCCGAGCAGAAGCGCAAGATCATCGGGAACGAATTCATCGCGGTGTTCGAGGACGAGGTGGAGCGGCTGGTAACTGAGAACGCGGACGAGGGCGTCCGCGCCACGCAAGCTGGCCGGCGCGCAGCCGCGTCGGTTGCTACGAAAATCAACTTCCTCGTGCAGGGCACGCTCTACCCCGATGTGATCGAGTCGCGCTCGGTGCGCGGGCCGTCGCAGACCATCAAGTCGCACCACAACGTCGGCGGTCTGCCGGAAGAGATGAAGCTCAAGCTCATCGAGCCGCTCAAAGACCTGTTCAAAGACGAAGTCCGCCGCATCGGCCGCGACCTCGGCATGCCAGAGGAAATTCTTCAGCGGCAGCCGTTCCCCGGACCCGGACTCGCTGTCCGCATCGTGGGCGAAGTCACGCCCGAGCGCGTGGCGCTGCTGCAGGAGTGCGACGACATCGTCGTGAGCGAAATCAAGCGCGCCGGGCTCTACACCAAACTCTGGCAATCATTCGCCGTGCTGCTGCCGGTGATGAGCGTGGGCGTGATGGGCGACATGCGCACCTACGCCTACACCTGCGCCATCCGCGCCGTGCACTCGGAAGACGGCATGACCGCCGACTGGGCGCCGCTCCCGCACGAGGTGCTGAAGACGATCTCCAACCGGCTGGTGAACGAGGTGAAAGGCATCAACCGCGTGGTGTACGACGTTACATCGAAGCCGCCGGGCACGATTGAGTGGGAGTGAGGCGTGGAATCGCGCGAAGAGTGAGAGAAGAGTATCCGAGAAAGGCAGGGAGCGCTGACGCCTGATCAGCGCATTCGTGCCATGGGATTCTTGTTGCGCTCCATGCAGCCCGGCCATGCGCTGATCAAAGGACCCCGCGAGCTGTTGGGGGCTCTAGGTGGAATCGTATTGTCGTTCGGCATAGCGCAGGCAATTCGGTTCCACTCTTCCAGCGGCCTTTCGTCGTATACATGGCTTGGTTCAACGACCGCATTCTTTACGATCACAGCCATTGGCGTGGTCTGCATCGGCTTTGGGATATACCTGCTGATCTCGTGCGTTCGCGATTAGCATGAAAAAACGCGGGCGAGGTCGCCCGCGTCCACACGGTCCGTGGTTTGCCTCCAGGTGTCGTGACAGCGTGCCGACGGGCGAGGGCGCCCGTCGCTACTGCATGAAGAGCTCGGGCCTGCACTTTTCTGCGTGCTCTGCGGTCTCTGCGGTGAACGTCTTTTACTTGTATCTCCGGCCGTGCTTGATCACCACGTCCACCCGCTGCAACAAATCCATGTACCGCAGCACGTCGCCGCGCACCGCGATGATGTCGGCGTACTTGCCCTCGACGATCGTGCCCACGTCCTTGTCCACCTTCATCGCGACTGACGGCCAGTAGGTCGCCGCGCGGATGGCTTCCATGGGCGGCACGCCTAGCACGCGCGTCCACACGTCGAGTTCGTTCCAGGTGGACTGCGAGTGGAAGTTCATGGGGATGCCGCTGTCGGTGCCGATGAGCAGCACCACGCCCGACTCGCGCAGCTGCTGGAACTTGCGCGCCAGCGTGGGACGCCGCGCAGGCGTGATCTGGAAGTACGAGATGCGCTCCGGGTGCGCCAGCGACTGTTTGATATCGTCCACGATGTTCTGCGGCAGGCCATCGTGCCAGCCCGGGTTGTCGAGCGGTTCGGGATGGTCGCGCAGGTACTCGTAGTTCATCAGGCCTTCGATGGTGGGCGTCCACCAGAGCGGGCCGAGCGCCATCTTGGCGGTGCGCTCGCGGATGGCCGCGATAATGTCGGGCGGATATTCGGGCGCGGTTGCCAGGCCCGTGTGCTCAAAGTCGTCCACGCCGGCCGCCAGTCCGCGGCGGATTTCGTCGGGCCGGTGCGCATGCGCGACGACCATCAGCTTGTGTTTGTGCGCTTCGTCCACCACGGCAGCGACTTCTTCCGGCGTCATCCAGTCCTGGTCAATCATCTTGACCACATTCACGCCGGCGTCGGCGATCTTGCGGACCTTGGCGCGCGCGTCGTCGGGACTGGTCACGCCCCAGCGATAGGCTTCGGTGTTGGGATACGGCTCGTGCTGGATGAATGGCCCGGAAACGTAGAGCGTTGGCCCGGGAATCTTGCCGGAGTTCACCGCGTCGCGCACGCGAATCGACATCTCCAGCGGCGCGCCGAGGTCACGCGCGCTGGTCACGCCGGCCATGAGCAGTTGCTTCGCCGAGGCCGGCATGATCACCGACTCGAACTGGTTCATGTACGCCTTGTCCCAGTGGTCGTAATCGGCGTGGCCGTCGATCATGAGGTGGACGTGCATGTCCCACAGTCCGGGCAGCACGCTCATGCCTTCGGTGGAGATTACTTCGGCGCCGGCGGGGACGGCGAGCGAGCCGGCTTGCCCCACGGCCTTGATGCGCTCGCCTTCGATCAGCACCACGCTGTTGCGGATGGGCGGCTGTCCGGTAGCGTCAATCAGCGTGCCGCCGACGAGCGCGGTGACTTTGGGCGCGGGCGCTGCCGTCGCCGATTTGGAGGTCTGTCCAGGCGCGGCGATCGTGAGGGCAACAACCGCACACAACAGCGCTTTCAAACGGCGCATGAGGGCTCCTTGGAAAGGGTTGGACCGGGAACGATAACAGAAAACTCATTTACCGCCGAGCGCGCAGAGAACGCAGAGTAAAGGGCCAAAAGCTCAGCGATCTATCTCAGCGGTGAGATCGGTTTTACGCTCCGACGGGCGCGTGCATTTCCAACGCTTGCGGCGACTTGGCGCCGTAGAACTCGTACCACGGTGTGGCGGCCTTCAGGCGCTCGTTCACGTTGTTGATGTTCTTTACGCCTTCGCTCTGCAGCCAGTTGCGGAACGCGTCGAGGCCCTGCTTGGCGTAAACCGGAATGCCGTCTTTCCACGTGGCGCGCCCGCAGAGCACGCCGGCGAACTTCACGGTCGACTCGGCCGCCAGCTCCAGCGACTCGGTGAACTCGGCGTTGCTCACGCCCGCCGAGAGATAAATAAACGGCTTGGTGGCGACCGAAGCGGCTTCCTGGAAGAGCTTCTTCGCGTCGGCCTTCGAGTACGCCCTGGTTCCGGCGAAGGCCTTCGCGCCCTCGACGAACTTCATGTTCACCGGGATCTCGACCTTCATTACGTCCACTCCATAACGGTCCTGGGTGAACTCGGCCATGCTGGCCGTTACTATTTCGGGCTTGCGCCTGGCGAATTCCACGCCCTTTTCGTCGGCGCCCGAGGCGTCGTAGCCGACGAATTCGAGGAAGAAGGGGATGTCGTTCGATCGGCACTCATCGCCGATGCGCTCGACGAACGCGTGCTTCTCTTCGTTGATTTCTTTCTTATCGAAAGGCGTGTAGTAGAGGAGAACTTTCACGCAGTCGGCGCCGGCTTCCTTGATGCGTCGGACGGAGTAGTCGGGCAGCAGGTCGGGGATGCGGCCGGGCCGCGTGTTGTCGTAGCCCGATTGCTCGTAGGCGAGCAGCAGCCCGGCGCTCTTGGCGCGCTTGCGCGCGGCGGGCAGGCCCCACTCGGGATCGAGCAGGATGGCCGACGCGTAGGCGGTGAGCACCTCGGTGACAGCGATCTTGAACTCTTCCATCATCTCGCGGGTGACGTCGCCGCCTTTTTCCTTGGCGAGGGCCTTCTTCAGCGACCCGCGCTGGTCCATGGCGGCGGCGGCGATCACGCCGCGGTCGTCGGAGACCGCCTTCATGCCCGCAATTTTTCCGGCGCTGAGCTTCATCGTTTCCCCCTGCGAAGGCCGCCTGAGCGGCCGCCTGGCGTTAGCAAACAGCCGATTGTATATCCGAAGGCTGGTTGCGGTTAAGGCGCGGATCGCGCGGAAATAATTCCGTCGACACGGTTTACTGGAATGGGCCCCGGTAACCTAACCCTACTTCATGCGGCGATATTCCATGTTCGAAGGCCTTTTCCAACCCCCGCACCTGCTGGTCATTCTGTTCATCGCCCTTCTGGTTTTCGGCCCCAAAAAGCTGCCCGAACTGGGCAAAGGCCTGGGAGACGGCATTCGCGTATTTCGAAAAGGAATGCAGGACGCCAACCAGCCGCCGGCGAACAACGATTCCGGCCAAGTGAAGTAAGCAGCCTTCATTGCCGCAGCATCAGCCCGCTGAGCAGCGCCTGCTGCTTGGCGATGAGCGATTCGATGCCGCGGTGTGCCAGGTCCATCATCTTTTTCAGCTGTGCCTCGTCGAAAGGACGCTGCTCGGCAGTCGCCTGCACCTCCACCAGCTTGCGGCTGCCGGTGGCGACCACGTTCATGTCCACCTCGGCGCGGGAGTCTTCCTCGTAGGCGAGGTCGAGCATGATCTCGCCGTCCACAATGCCCACGCTGATCGCGGCGACAAAGTCGCGGATGGGCGCGGCGCTGAGCGTGCCGGTTTCCACCAGTTTTTGCAGCGCCAGGCCGAGCGCGACAAAGGCGCCGGTGATGGACGCCGTGCGCGTGCCGCCATCGGCCTGGATCACGTCACAGTCAATCCACAGCGTGCGCTCGCCGAGGCGGTTCAGGTCAACCACCGCGCGCAGGGCGCGGCCGATGAGGCGCTGGATCTCGAACGTGCGCCCGCCCTGGCGTCCCTTGGCCGCCTCGCGCGCCGTGCGGGTGAGCGTGGCGCGGGGCAGCATGCCGTACTCGCAGGTGATCCAGCCCTTGCCGCTGTTGCGCAGGAACGTGGGCACGGTTTCCTCAACGCTGGCCGTGCAGATCACGCGCGTGTTGCCGATCTCGATCAGCGCCGAGCCCTCGGCGGTCGAGATGAAGTCAGGCTGGATGCTGACCGGACGCATCTGGTCGGAGGCGCGATTGTCGGAGCGGTAGATCATGAAGGGATGAGTCTACAGTTTACCGTTCACAGTTCACAGTCGCGTTGGGGCACTCAGCACTCAGCATTCGGCTTCTGGCCTGCTTTGCCAAACTGTGAAATTGCCGGAATGCCAATTGCAAATCGGTTACGCGTTGCGCCCGTGCCGGTTCGGCAACCGCGAAAAAGGCTGAGTGCTGACTGCTGAATACTGCACTCTGACGTATCTCTACGCTTGCGCTTCCACGGGTAAACCGTATATTTGCTGATGGTCGCCGAAAACAAACTATAGCTTTGAGACATTGTCGTGCGTTTTCAATATTTTGCCTGCAAGTGCCGAGAACTCAAAGACCTGGCGTCCAATTCCCGGCAAGTTGTTGTGCGCCAAAGACCAGAGTTTTCGGCGCACCGGGGGTGGCGCACGCGTCATGCCAAACTCGGACGCCAGGTCGTCGCCCGCAAGACGTGCCGATGCCATCGGCGCCCAGGTTAGCGCCGCAAAAAGGGGCGGCGCGGAACGTAAGGCGCCCTGCTACTGCTGCCCCATCGCAGACACGTCGTAGAAGCCGCTAAGGTCGGCGTGGCCGGCGAGGGTTTCGCGCTCGCGGCCGTCCACCAGGAATTTCACCTGGGTGATGCCGGGCGTGTTGGCGGCGAGCGTCTCCGCCAGCGACGCGATGGTGAGTGATTCGGCCAGCACGCCGGAGGGATGGTGGTTGGCGAAGTCGGGCGTGGTGTCCACGACCGCCATGTTGCGCTTTACCAGGTACACGGCGCGAACATCGGCGCCGGCGCCAATGGCGTGCGGCGACGGGCGCTCCTGGTAGATGGCGAGCACGGCGCGCAGCGCCTCGCGGGCGCGCTCGGCGGGCTCGGTGGGCAGCGCGATCTGGAGTTCGCGGCGTTCGAGAGTTGCGGTGTCGTCGTGCGCGACGAACAGGACGGCGCGTCCGACGGGGCCGGAGACCGGCGGCGCAACCGGACGCTGGTCGGTGCGGGCTTCGAGCATCTCGGCGCGGCGCTTGGTGCGAAGCACGTAAAAGCCCATGCCGAAAACGGCGACGAGCAGAAGTCCGGCGGCGATCTGGAGCGAGCGCGGGATCACTGGCGGCCTCCGGCGAGGGAGCGCTGCACGCGAAGCACGGCCTGCGGTCCGGCGGCGTCCATTTTCCTGCGGGCGTCGACGAGCGCGGCGGCAAGTGCAGACGCCATGTTTTGCTGGAAGGCGGCGCCGGTGAGCGACTGCGGATCAACCGTTTTGCCGGCGGGCGGCGAAAGTTCGACAGCGATGGCGGCGGTGGTGATGCTGTTCATGGGGCGCAGCGCGGCTGCCATTGCCCTGGACGGAACCTGCTTCTGCTGCAAGGCGGCGGCGAGCGCGGCGGCCCAGTTGGCGCTGCTTTCCGCAAACGGCGCCTGCGCGCGTTGCCAGGGAACCATTCCCGGAGCGGCGGCTGGATCGTTGTTGTCGGCGGGAAGCAGCGGCGAATAGACGCGCACGCCGGTGCCGCCGGACGCGGCGTGAATGGCGATGTAGAGCATCGCTCGCGAGGTGTTGGTCGCGTCGGCGCGCTGGTCGGTGGTGAGCGTGCCGTCGGCGTCGCGCAGCAGGCTGGCCGCGACGTTGCGGTTGGCAAGCTCGGTGCGAAGCCGGCGGGCGAAGGCGAGGGTGACGTCTTTTTCCGCGAGCTTGTCGGTAAGCGCGGCGCCGCGCTCGTCGCCGCCGTGCGCGGGGTCGATGACGATCAGGTAGCGTCCGCGGGCTGATGTCGCGGGCGCCGGCGCCGGAGCAGCAGGCGCCGGTGCGGCGGGTGCGGAAGCCGCGGGCTGCGCAGCTGATGGTGTGGCCGGTTCCGGAGGAGGCGGCGCGGCCGCGACCGGCGCGGGCGCCAGCGAGATGCTCTTGCCGCCGCCGGCGAAGCTGGCGATGAGCGGCGCCGTGCTGACGATCGTGATGTCGGCGCTGCCGTTGCTCTCGCTGAAGGTTGCGGAAGTGATGGTTTTGTCGTCGAAGCTGAGCTTTTCGGCGGCGGCGACAACAGGTTCGCGGGCGAAGTGCAGCCGTACGCGTCCGGGCTCGCTGGTGATGACCGGATTCACGGGCGAGGAAAAGTTCAGAATTAGCCCGGGGCCGGGCTTGGCGAGTTCGGCGCTGTAGTGGGTGACCACGTCGCCGATGAAGATGCGGCGGGCGCCCTCGTGCATCTGCACCCGCTGGCCCAGCATGATGTTGAGCAGCAGCGGCAGGGAAGCGAGCGGGACGAGACCGCGTCCTTCGTGGACAAGAAACGGCCCGAGCATGTCGAGGTCCTGCTTGCGCAGCTTGGCGCGCTCTTTGCCGTTTTCGAAGCGCATCTCCTGGCCGTTGAAGCGCGCTTTCCATTTGTTGCCGTTGTCCTCGACGCGCATGTCGCCGAGCGATTGCAGCAGCTCGCCAACGTCAACGTAGGGCTGGCCGTTGGCTTCCAGCAGCGTGACCGTGTAACCGGTCTGGGTGGCGTAGACGGTAAGACGCTTGGCGCCTTCGGGCTGCTGGAAGGCGAGAGCGGCGAAGAGGCCGAGAGCAAGGAGCAGGGAAATCCCCGCGTTCACGCCGCAAAAAGCGCGGCGCGAACGTGGGGCGCCTTCGCGACTCGTCTTACTCGAGAGCATAGATCGCCAAGCCGCTGAGCAGTTTGGGATAGAAATCGGTCGACTTTTGCGGCAGGACTTCGCCGGCGAACGCGAGATCGCGCATCTGCTCGATGCGCACGGGATTGATGAGGAAGGCGACGTTGCCCTTGCAGCAGCGCGCGTCGGCGGCGGCTTCGGAGGCGTCGCGCACGTAGCGGAGATATCGCTGCTCGCGAATGTCGTCCGGCGAGAGGCCGAGCACGTGCTCGAGCAGGATCCGATGCAGCTGCACTACGTCGAGCGCGCGCTGGCGGGGCGAGAGGCCGGCGAGCAGCGCGTCGGCGGCGCCGGGCTTGGCGCGCAGAATCCAGGAACCGCGCACGGTGGCGGCGGCAATGGCTGTGTCTTCGGCGCCGGCCTGCGCCAGCTTCGCCAGTAACGCGCCGACTTCCATGCTGCCGACCCCCTCGGCGGAAAAATACGGGCTGGCTTTGGAGAGCAGGTCCTGCTCGGAGAAATTCTTCAGTCCTAAGACGAGCCGATGGGTGGGCAGGATGACGAGGCCGGGCGCGTCCATGTTGACGAAAGTCATCATGACGCGCTCGAAGGGCGCCGACGCGATTGACGTCGGCGGGGCCCCGGCAGCCGCGGTGTAAGCTTCGCGGCGCTCGTTGCGATAGGTGAGCGCGGTCTCGTAGCGATGGTGGCCGTCGGCGATGATCAGTTTTTTGTCGGCCATGAGTTGCTGCGCCCGGGCGATGACGCCTGCGTCATCCACTCGCCACAGACGATGCTCAACGCCGTACTCGTCGCGAACTTCGGCGTCGGGCGGGAAGCCCGCGTCGGCGCGGGCAAACAGCAGGGCTTCCACTTCGCGGCGCGGGTCGCTGTAGACCATGAAGAGCTGTCCCTGCTGCGAGCGGGTGGCGCGGAGCAGATTGAGGCGATCGGTTTTGGGTGCGGTGAGCGTCTGCTCGTGGCGGAATACGACGCCGCGATCGTAGTCCTCGAGCTGGGCGAGCGCGATGAAGCCGCGGCGCTCCTGCTTGTGCCCGGCGTTGGGGCCGGTGGGCACCACGAAGGTCTGCGAGCAGGCGTACATGGCCGGCCGAGGGTCCTGGGCAAGCACGCCGTCGCCGCGAAATTGAGCCAGACTGGCAGCGGCGCGGGTGTAGACGTTCTCGTGATCGTTATCGGAATCGAGGGCGCGGCCAAGCTCAATGCGCACCAGGTTGTAGGGGCTGGCCTGGTAATAACGCTCCTGCATGGCCGGCGTGATCTTGTCGTAGGGCTGGGTGAGGACGTCGCCAAGGCGCACGCGCTCAGGATCGTAGCGCAGCGCGCGAAAGGGAAAAATGCTGGCCATGGTGAAGTGAAAACATTCTAGCAACTGGCCAAGGACCTGGAGCGAAGCCGGGACGAGGCGCGAGGCGGGAATAAAACGGGCGTCGCGCGGTTGAATGAACCGTGGGCGCCCGGCTGTAACATTTGCCAGCGCGGCGAGTCCAAGTGAGAGGAATGGCAGGCTGGATGGCGGCGTAGCGACGCGGGAAACCACGGGGTGGAAGTTTGACATCCTACGATGCACGCGCCCCGTGCAAGATCGTCAGGGACCCGGGTTGCGACGCGCTTCCCTCCGGCTGACCGGGGTGATAACATCTTGATCCACGAAGGCATTTATGGCCCGCATGGTTGGTGACGGGCGCGGGTCGTCTCGCCCCCGCTGTCTTTCCCCGGCAGTCTCCAGCACAGGTGTGAGCGTTCCCCGGTTCGGGCAAGTCCTGATGGCCGTCGCGTTCTTATGCGTGGCGACATTTGCCTGCGCGCAGGAGGGCGCCGATTCGAACGTTCACGTCCAGCCGCGGCAGCCGAAACCGGCGGCGGTGGCGCCGCCGCAGCCGCAGCCCGGCGGGGACATCGATCCATCGCTCAAGACGCACACCAAGCCGATCATTAAAGATGTGGACCTGGTGCTGGTGAGCGTGACGATTACCGATCCGATGAACCGGCTGGTGACGGGGCTGGAAAAGGACAATTTCACGGTGATGGAGGGCGACCGCACGCAGGAGATCCGCCACTTCTCCAGTGAGGACGCACCCATCTCGCTGGGGGTGATTTTCGACGTCAGCGGGAGCATGAGCGACAAGATGCAGAAGGCCCGCGAGGCGGTGGTGGAGTTCTTCAAGACGGCGAATCCGCAGGACGAGTTCTTCATGATCACGTTCTCCGATAAGCCGGACCTGCTGGCGGACTTCACCAAGTCCATCGAGGACATACAGGGCAAGCTGGTGTACACGCTGCCCAAGGGGCGGACGGCGCTGCTGGACGCCATCTACATGGGCGTGGCGAAAATGAAAGACGCGCAGCACCAGAAGAAGGCGCTGCTGATCATCTCCGACGGCGGCGACAATCGCAGCCGCTACACGGAAGGTGAAATCAAGAACATGGTCAAGGAAGCCGACGTGCAGATTTATGCGATCGGCATCTTCGATCGCGATCCACGTACTCCCGAGGAGCGTTCCGGCCCATTTCTGTTGGGAGAAATCAGCGACGTGACCGGCGGGCGCACCTTCACCATCGACAACGCCAACGAACTGGCCGACGTGGCGACAAAGATAGGTATCGAGCTGCGCAACCAATATGTGCTCGGATACCGTCCAACCAATGCAGCGCGCGACGGCAAGTGGCGGAAAATCAAGGTGAAGCTCAATCCGCCTAAGGGCCTGCCGCCGCTGCATGTGTACGCGAAAACGGGATACTATGCACCCACGGATTAGTCGTTTCCCCTTCCTGTGGCTGCTGGGCATGGCAATTTGGGCCCACGCGCAGGCCGGCCCTCCACCCTCGGGCGCGGCTCAGGCAAGTCCGCAATATCCACCGGCGCAAACGCAGCAGGCTCCTGACCAGGGCACGCAACCGGCCCAGCCCGGCGCTCAGCAAGGTCAGCAGCAGGGCGAGGAGCCGACACAGAACCAGGCAGGCGTTTTCGTCTTCAAGAAGCAGGTGGAAGAGGTCATCCTGCATGCGACCGTGGTGGACGAGCGCGGGCGCCTGGTGACGAACCTGAACCGCAGTGCCTTCCAGGTATTCGAAGACGGCAAGCCGGCGCAGATCACGTCGTTCCGGCATGAAGACATTCCGGTGGCGCTGGGGATCATCATCGACAATTCCGGCTCGATGCGCGACAAGCGGCCGGCGGTGAACTCGGCGTCGCTGAACCTGGTGCGGGCGTCGAACCCGCAGGACCAGGTGTTCGTGGTGAACTTCAACGACGAATACTGGCTCGACCAGGACTACACCAGCGATGTCGCCAAGCTGAAGGAAGCGCTGGAGCACATCGAATCGCGCGGAGGGACGGCGCTGTACGATGCGGTGATCGCGTCGGCTGACCACTTGAAGAAAAGCGCGCAGCTGGACAAGCGCGTGCTGCTGGTGGTGACCGACGGCGAAGACAACGTGAGCCGCGAGTCGCTGGAGCAGGCGGTGCGGCGGCTGTCCGACGAAGGCGGGCCGACGGTTTACGCGATCGGGATCCTGAGCGAACACAACAAGCGCGCACGGCGGGCGCTGCAGGCGCTTTCCGAGCAGACCGGCGGAATCGCGTTCTTCCCGAAAGACGCGAGCGAGGTGGAGGCGATCAGCCAGGCGGTGGCGCGCGACATCCGCAATCAGTACACGATCGGGTTCAAGAAGGACCCGAACGCGGGATATGGCTACCGGACGATCAAAGTGGCGGCGCGCGCGCCCGGGTACAAGAGCCTGCAGGTGCGCACCATCAACGGCTACTTTGCGGGCCAGGAGAGAGCGTCGAACCAATAAGACGAAGGCAAAAGGAAAGAGCAAGAAGGCAAAAGGAACTCCGGAGCTGACGCTGGCCCCGGTTTTTCTTTTGCCTTTTTAGCTCTTGCCTTTTTCCTTTCCCGCGGTTGTCGACATGGAACAGTTTTTCAGTACGACGTGAATTCCGGGGAAGGCGCGCGTGTCGCCGGCTTGGCAGCCGCGGCTGAACCACGTTTCGACTGCGCGGCCGCCGAGGTCGGGTCCGGACGGCAGGTCGGCCAGGATGATCCATAGGCGGCGGTAGTCGCGCGGGGCTTGCGCGAATTCTTCGGCGAGCGGTGTGACGAGCAGATCGCGATAGCTGAGTTGATCGCCGTGGGCCGGGAAGACGACGCGCGGGAGCGCGTCGTTCCCGCGCATGCGGGCGCGGTAGTACTCGAAGCCGGCGCGTCCGGGCGTGGGATAGAAGACGGCGGCGTCGCCGGGCTGCGCGTGCCGGACGACGAAAGCGGCGGCGCTGCGCCAGTCCTGACGCTCTTCGACGCGAGTGGGGGCGAGCGGCGTGGCAAGACTCCATTGCAGGGCGAGCGCGAAGAGGAAGGCTTGCGGCACCTCGAATCGCGAGATGCCTGTGCCGATGAGCAGGACGAACGCCGGCAAGCAGATCAGCAGGTAGCGCGGCAGAAACACGGGCTGAAAGATGGATGCCAGCAGCGCGATCGCCAGCGGCACAACCACCGAGTTCATCAGCAGCATGTAATGCCAGCGCGGCGCGCCTTCTTCACCGAATGCCTGCCGCAACTGGATGCCGGTCACGCCGCCGATGACGGCGACGCCGACTGTCTCAGCGAGGAGCAACCAGCCGCCGTTGCCTGAGAGCAGGAAGAGGAATTCGCGCACGGCGCTCCAGGATGTGGGTGCGATCCAGCGAACCGGCGCGTTGCCGATGTGCTGTACGGCCAGCGCGAGCGGGATGCATCCGAGAATGATCCAAAAGGCGGTGCGGGCGAATTCGCGCATTCGTCTGCGAGCACCGGAAAGCCAAGACAAGGATGCGAAGTGGGCGACGATGACCAGCGCGGCGAAAACGTGTGTGTAGATCGCAGCGACGGAGAGCGCGGCGTAGAGCAGCCACTCGCGCAGCCTGTGTCCGCTGGATTGCTGCACGGCGCGCACGAATTGCAGGGTTGCAAGTGTTACTAGCAGCGCGGCAAGTGCGTATCCGCGGGATTCGCGCGAGTAGTAGACGTGGAATTGGCTTACGGTAAGCAGGATCGCGGCGCAGACGCCAGCGGCAGTGCCGAACAGGCGGCGGCCCAGCCAAAACAGTACGAGGATTGTGGCGAGGCCGGCGACGACCGAGAAAAGGCGCAGGGTGACCTCGCTGTCGCCGAAGAGCTGGGTCCAGGGGCGAAACAGCAGGTAGTAGAGCGCCATGTTGGCTTCGCGGTTCCAAAGGGCCTGGATGAAGTCGTGCCAGGAGAGCCGCGCCATCGCGGCGCTGACGGATTCGTCGAACCAGAGGCTGCGTCCGCCCAGGTCGCGGGCGCGGAGCCAGACGGCGTGTCCGAGTACATAGCTGTACGCCGCGAGCATGGTGACGGCGTAGCCGACGCGCTTCCACATCGGCGGAGGCGGAGCGAGCTCGGGCGCTGGCCGCGGCGCGGCGGACATGGGGCAAGTGTCGGGTGGGTTGGGGATGGGTTGCAAGGAGGAAGTTAACCCACTCAAGCCAAAAGAAGGCTTGAGCGGGACACCCAGCTGTGTCGTCACCGGGCGAATCGAATCCGGCGGGTCACCGTGGTCTCCAGTGTAGTCCGCGCTGTGTTGGGGTCCTTCGACTCCGCTTGCGCTCAATCGCGGGGGCTCCGCTCAGGATGACTCGGTTTTGGTGTTTGGGTTCGAGACGACTCTGTTCGGAACTTAGATGAGATGTTTGACGCGTGCTCACACGTGCCGTTAACCTGTGATTTCGCCTGATGAAAACCAGCGAAGCCACTGCGCCGCGGGTTGCGGAGAGCATCACCGAGTTGGTCGGCACGACGCCCATGCTGCACCTGCGGCGGCTGTCGCCGGAGGGCGGCGCCGACATCTTCGCCAAGCTGGAGTACATGAATCCGGGCGGCAGCGTGAAGGACCGCGCGGCGATCGGGATGATCCGGCGGGCGGAGCGCGATGGGACGCTGGCGCCGGGCGGGACGATCATTGAAGCGACCGCAGGGAACACCGGCATCGGCCTGGCGCTGATCGGCGTGAACAAGGGCTATCGCGTGGTGGTGTTCGTGCCGGAAGGCTTCTCGGAAGAAAAAGCCATGGTCATGCGTGCCCTCGGCGCCGAGGTGCTGCGCACTCCGGAGGCCGAGGGCATGCAGGGCGCGATCCGACGCGCCAAAGGGCTGGCCGCTTCGACGCCGAATTCCTTCATGGCGTCGCAGTTTGAGAACCAATCCAATCCTGAATACCACTACGAAACCACAGCCGCAGAGATCTTCGAGCAGATGAACGGGCGCGTTGACGCCGTGGTGATTGGCGTCGGGACGGGCGGGACGTTTACCGGCGTGTCGCGCTATATGAAGGAGCGGCTGCCGGGGTGCTTGTGTGTTGCCGTGGAGACGCAGGGATCGATTCTGGGCGGCGGGCCGCAGGGACCGCACCGCGTGGAGGGCATCGGCGTCAGCTTCATCCCGAAAACATATAACGGCGAGCTGACAGACGAGATCATCAAAGTGAACGATCCGGAAGCCTTCGCGATGGTGCTGGAGCTGGCCCGCAAAGAGGGCATTCTCTCCGGATCGAGCGCGGGCGCGAATGCGTACGCGGCGGTGCAGGTGGCAAAACGGCTGGGGGCGGGCAAACGCGTGGTCACGGTGATTCCGGACGCGGCGGAGCGATACATGTCGAAAGGAATTTTCGACGGCAAGTGAGCAAGCAACCAAAACCCGGATTCGCGACGACAGCGATTCATCACGGCCAGGAGCCGGAACCGGCGACCGGTGCGGTGGTGGTGCCGATTTATCCCACGTCAACCTACGTTCAGGAAGCAATCGGCAAGAACAAAGGCTACGAGTACTCGCGCGTGTCGAACCCGACGCGCACCCGGCTGGAGCAGAACCTGGCGGCGCTGGAGGGCGGGATCGCGGCGCCGGTGTTCGCTTCCGGCATGGCGGCGATCAGCGCGATGTGCACGCTGATGAAGGCGGGCGACCACCTGATCTGTTCGCACAACGTTTACGGCGGCGTGCCGCGGCTGTTCAACCAGATCCTTGCGAACTACGGGCTGGAGTTCAGCTACGTGGACACGGCCGACGCGCGCAACGTGGAGCGCGCCATCAGACGCAACACCAAGATCTGTTACGTGGAAACGCCGACCAACCCGCTGATGGCGATCAGCGACATTGCGGCGATCGCGCGTATCTGCCGGCGGCGTGGCGTGGAGCTGGTGGTGGACAACACGTTCATGTCGCCGTATTTCCAGCAGCCGATCGCGCTGGGCGCCGACATGGTGATCCACTCGACCACGAAGTTCCTGAACGGACACAGCGACGGGCTGGGTGGTGTCGTGGTCTGCACGCGCAAGGACCAGGCGGAGCAGTTCGCGTTCATTCAGAAATCAGTCGGCGCGATTCTTTCGCCGTTCGAGTGCTGGCTGGTGCTGCGCGGCGTGAAGACCCTGGCCGTCCGCATGGCGCAGCACGATGAGAACGGGCGCGCCGTGGCTGAGTTCCTGAACACGCACCGGAAAGTGAAGGCAGTGTTCTACCCCGGGCTGCCGAAGCATCCGCAACACGAGCTGGCGAAGCGGCAGATGACGGGCTTCGGCTCGATGATCACGTTCGAGACGGGCTCGCTGAAGAACGCGCAGCGCATGCTGCGAAAAGTGCGTGTGTGCTCGCTGGGCGAGTCGCTGGGCGGCGTGGAGACCCTGATTTCGCATCCGGCGACGATGACGCACGCCGCGATCGGCGAAAAGGGACGGCGCGCGATCGGGATTACCGACGGCATGGTGCGGATTTCGGTGGGGATCGAGGACGCCGAAGATATCATTGCCGATCTGGACCAGGCGCTGGCGGCGATTTAGAAGAACCATTTCACACGAAGGACACGAAGTCACACAAAAAGGGCTTCGAAGTTGCCGTGTGAAGCGGCCCTAGTTTTCCATCCTTTCGAAAGTCCATGAGCACGACTCCCAAACCAAGCGAGTGGGACGCGAACGCGTACCGGCAGCTGAGCGATCCGCAGTTTCGCTGGGGCGTGCAGGTGCTCGATACTCTACACCTGCGCGGCGACGAGACCGTGCTCGACGCGGGCTGCGGCGCCGGACGAGTGACCGCGGAGTTGCTGGAGCGGCTGCCTCGCGGGCGCGTGCTGGCGGTGGACCTTTCGCGCAATATGGTGGAGCAGGCGCGGGCGTTGCTGGAGCCGCGCTTCGGCGAGCGCGTCCACGTTTTCGAGCGCGATCTGCTTGCGCTCGATTTGAACGAGGCGGTGGAAGGAATCTTCAGCACCGCCGTCTTCCACTGGATTGGCGATCACGACAAGTTGTTTCGCGGTCTGTTTGCGGCACTGCGTCCGGGCGGGTGGCTGGTGGCGCAGTGCGGCGGCGGGCTGAACCTGAAGCGGCTGCGCCAGCGCGGGCGGCGCATCATGCGGACGCCCAGCTTCGCGGGTCTGTTTGCCAACTGGAGCGAGCCCTGGGAATACGCGAGCGCGGAAAAAACGGCGGAGCGGCTTGAGCGCGCGGGATTTGTGCAGATCAAGACGGACCTGGTGGAGGCGCCCACAACGCTGCCCGACCGGGAAACATACAAGAAGTTCCTGGCGGCGGTGACGATGCGGCATCACCTGCTGTATGTGCCCGATGAGGCGCTGCGCGAGGAGTTCCTGGACCGGCTGGCGGATTTGGCAACGAAGGATTCGCCGCCTTTCACGCTGGATTACTGGCGGCTGAATATGCGGGCAGCGAAAAAAAGCTAGTTTCGAGTTTCCAGTTTCGAGTTTGGAGTAGTGTTCGCCCGCGGCCCTGTACCGGTTGCTCGCGGGCGGGATTGCCCGCGTCCACAGGGTCCGGTTTGGAGTGCTCGCGGGCGAGGGCGCGGGCGTCGCTACAACGTCGAGCGTTGTTCCCGTTCAGCGGACGCAACCTTCGATCCACTGCAGGTACTCGCGGCTGCCCGATTCCACGGTTAGCACCGCAAATTCCGCCAGCTCGTACGTGTGTAGCTCGCGCACGGCTTTGTAGAGGTTGTCGAGCGAGTCGGCCATTGTCTTGATGAGCAGGACGTACTCGCCGGCGGATTCGACCTTCCCCTTCCACCAGTAGACCGATTCGACCGGGCCGACGATGTTGACGCACGCGGCGAGGTGGCGGGTGACCAGCGCCTGCGCCATTTTCTGAGCGGCTTCTTTGGAACCGATGGTGGTCAGTACAATCCGTTTTTCTGTCATGATGGTTAGTTTGGACGCAGCATCCTACACCCACGGAGTGTGAACGCAATGGGTGAGGGGCGGGGGGGCGACGGCGACGTGATCAGATTTGGGACGTCGGGGTGGCGGGCGATTCTGGCCGACGAGTTCACCTTCGCCAACGTGCGGCGGGCGGTGCACGGTATTGCGCGCTACGTGGTCCAGCAGAAGCCGCAGGGAGCGCGCGTGATCGTGGGCCGGGACCCGCGGTTCCACGGCGAGACCTTCGTGGACATGGCGGCGGGAGTGCTGGCGGGGTACGGTATCTCGCCGCTGGTGGTGGCTGACGCCGCGCCGACGCCGGCGATTTCGTACGCGGTGATCCGGCATAAGACCGACGGCGCGATCAACTTCACCGCCTCGCATAATCCGCCGGAGTACAACGGGATCAAGTTCTCCACGCCAGACGGAGCACCGGCGCTGCCCGAAGTCACCAAGAAGATTGAGGCCGAGATCGCCGCGGTCAAGGATGGCGATGCAACGCTGGGCGCCGCGACGACGAAGTCGCAGGCGCTTGATGTGAAGACCGACTACCTGGCGCGGCTGGCCGAGATCGTGGACCTGAGAGCGGTGCAGCGCGCCGGGGTGCGTGTGGTGTTCGATCCGATGTGGGGAGCGGCGCGGGGCTACACCGACGAGGTGCTGCGCGCGGCGGGAGTGCAGGTTGAGACGGTGCACGATACCCGCGACGTGCTCTTCGGCGGGCACGCGCCCGAGCCGGACGACGAGCTGCTGGAAGAATGCCGCGCGCGCATGCGAGCGACGGGCGCGGCGATAGGGATCGCGACCGACGGCGATGCGGACCGCTTCGGCATCGTGGACGCGGACGGAACTTTCGTGCAGCCGAACTACGTGATCGCGCTGCTGTTCGACTACCTGGTCACGTCGCGCGGATGGCGCAACGGCGTGGGGAAGTCGGTGGCGACGACGAACCTGATCAATGCGCTGGCGGCACATAACAAGGTGGAGCTGCACGAGACGCCGGTGGGCTTCAAGTACATCGGGGAGCTGATCAAACAAGACCGCATCGTAATTGGCGGGGAGGAGAGCGCCGGGCTGTCGATCCGGCATCACGTCCCGGAAAAGGATGGCGTGTTGGCGGGGCTGCTGTGCTGCGAAATGCGAGCGGTGACGGGCAAGCCGCTGATGGAGCAATTGCGCGCGATATTTGCCAAAGTTGGTTCCTTTTACCCGCTTCGCGAGAACTTCCGCTTGACCCCCGAGGTGCAACGGAAGTTCACTAGCAAGTTGCAGAGCGATCCGCGCGAGCTGGGCGGGCGCAAAGTAGCGCAAGTGGTGCGCACCGACGGGCTGAAGCTGGTGTTCGAAGACGGATCGTGGGTGTGCTACCGGCTGTCGGGGACAGAACCGGTGGTGCGGGTCTACTCAGAGGCGCGCAGCACCGACGACCTGGAGAAGCTCAGCGCCGCGGCACGGGCTTGGGTCATGAACTGAAAGCAAGAACTTAAACACCAAGGACACAAAGGAACACGAAGGAAGCGCATGGAGCAGGTGCTCGAAAAGTTGCACGTCGCGATGAACTGGCTGTACATCTCGCGGCGGCGGCTGGCTGCGGGCGGTATCGCGCTGCTGGCGGTGATGCTGGCGTCGCACGTCATCTTCGGGGCGAACGGCATGGTGGTGTACCAGCACAAGCGGGCCGAGTTCCGGTCGCTCGACAAGGAAATCCGGGAGCTGCAAACCGAGAACGAGAGGCTGGCAGGGCAAATCAAAGCTTTAAAGACCGATCCCAAAACCATTGAAAAAGAAGCACGAGAGCAGTTGCGCTATACCCGCCCCGGCGAAGTGGTGTACGTGATGCCGGCGCCGGCACAGCCTCCGCAGCAGCCGGCGACCGCGCAGAAGCGTTAACGCGAAATCCCACAAATCCAGTTTGAGCGGCATTGCGTACCCAGGTTGTCTGTCCGGGCCCTTGTTCCCGGGCGTGGAACAGATTCAACGACGCGGTGCTTGCAATCCGGCGGGGCGAGTACTAAGGTTGAACCCTGCGGCGAGTGCCGCTGAACGCCGCGGCCCAGCCGCGACATCAGGAGAAAGTAGCGCAATGAAGAAACTGGTCGTGATTCTATTTGCTGTGTGTCTGATCGCATCGGCGTTCGCGTTTGCCGGCGATAAGGGCATGAAGGCCGCTTCGTACACCGGCTACATTACGGACGCGAAGTGCGGCGCCAACGGCGCGGCTCCCGGCAAGGAAGCCTGCTCGAAGAAGTGCATCGATGGCGGCGAGAAGGCCGTGTTCGTGAACGACAAGGACCATTCGGTGTGGGCGATTGACAACCAGGATGCCGTGAAGGGCCATGAAGGCCACCACGTCAACGTGAAGGGCCACGCCGGCGACAAGTCGCTGCACATCGAGAGCGTGAGCATGGTGGAAGCGGGGAAGTAACAACCCAAAGGCAACAGTAAAAAGTGAAAAGGCAAAAGGGGTCGAGTTGCGCTGACTCTCCTTTTGCCTTTTTGCATTTCGCTTTGCCAAAAAGGTGCCCGCGTGAGCGGTGCGCAGAACGCGCCGCGAACAATGGGGGGAGCAAAGAAAATCGAGCGTGTCCGAAAGACCATGAGACAGTCCGGTAGTTCCGGCGGTTGCGGGGTCCTCCGACTCCGCGAAACCAGCCGGCTGCGCGCGGCTGTTTTCGCGTCGCCAGGATGACTCGAGGAGATGTTCGTTTTCGTTCAGGACCACGCGAACGGGCGTTACTTCACGACGCCTTCGAGCGGCGAGCTGGCTGTCGCGTAGAGCTTTTTCTGCATGCGGCCGGCGAGATGCGACGCGCGGCCGGCGATGACGGCGTGCTTCATGGCTTCGGCCATCAGCACGGGATCTTGCGCGTGGGCGATACCGGAGTTCATGAGGACGGCGTCGGCGCCGAGTTCCATGGCGATGGCTGCGTCGGAGGCAGTGCCCACGCCGGCATCGACGATGAGCGGCACGGTGGTAATCATCTCGCGCAGGATCCGCAGATTGGCTTCGTTCTGAATGCCCATGCCGCTGCCGATGGGTGCGCCGAGCGGCATGATGGCCGAGGCGCCGGCATCGAGCAGGCGCTTGGCGACGACGATGTCGTCGGATGTATAGGGCAGAACGGTGAAGCCGTCTTTCACGAGGACGCGTGTCGCCTCAATCGTGGCCTGCACGTCGGGGTAGAGCGTGCGCTCGTCGCCGATGACTTCGATCTTCACCCAGTCGGAGAGGCCGACCTCGCGGCCGAGGCGCGCGGTGCGAACGGCGTCGTCGGCGGTGTAGCAGCCGGCGGTGTTGGGAAGAAGAAAATATTTTTCCGGATCGATGAAGTCGAGCAGCGATTCCTTGGAGCGGTCGAGGTTCACGCGGCGCACGGCGACGGTGATCATCTCGGCGCCGGAGGCCTCAATGGCGCGCGCGGTCTCCTGCCCGGAGCGGTACTTCCCGGTGCCCACGATGAGACGGGAACGGAACTCGCGGCCGGCGATGACGAGGGTGTCCATTACTCGATTCTATATCGAGGGCACCGCAGCAGGCGCGACGGCAGTGGCGTACATCTCGTCGATGAGCGTGCGGTAGCGGTCTTCGAGCACGCGGCGCTTGAGTTTCAGCGTGGGCGTGAGCTCGCCGGTGGCGATGCTGAACTCGTCGGGGACGAGCAGCACGCGTTTGAGCTTTTCGTACTGCGCCAGGTTCAGGTTGAGGGCGTCGACCAGATTTTCGTAGAAGGCGCGCGTCTTTGCGTCCTGCACCAGCTCTTCGCGCGAGGAGAACGTGATGCCCTGTGCGTGGGCCCATTCTTCCAGCGCTGGAAAATTCGGGGCGATGATGACCGAGCAGAACCTGCGCTTGTCGCCGATGACGGCGGCATACGCCACCATGGGATTGAGCTTGAGGGTGTTCTCGAGGGGCTGCGGCGCGACGAACTTTCCGCCGGACGTCTTGATGAGGTCTTTCTTGCGGTCGGTGATGCTGAGGAAGCCGTCGGCGTCGATGGAGCCCATGTCGCCGGTGTGGAACCAGCCGTCTTCGAAGGCGGCGCGGGTTTCCTCGGGCTTTTTCCAGTATCCGTGAAAGACGCTGGGGCCGCGGACGAGCAGTTCGCCGTCCTCGGCGATGCGACACTCCACGTTCGGCAGTGGCTTGCCCACGGTGCCCAGCTTATAGGCCCTGGGGTTGTTGAGCGCGACGACGGGAGAGGTTTCCGTCAGGCCGTAACCCTCGCAGACCCGAATGCCGACGAAGGCATACCACTCGGCGAGTTCGCGGCCGAGCGGAGCGCCGCCGGAAATAAAGATGCGTCCGCGGCCGCCGAAACCGGCCTCGATCTTGGAGAAGACGAGGGCATGGGCGAGCTTCCAGGAAAGCGAAGTTGGGCGACGCCCGCTCATAACTTCCGCGGCGTGCTTCCGGCCGACGCCCAATGCCCACTCATAGAACTTGCGCTTGAGGCCCGAGGAGGTCTTGCGCTCAACCTCGATGCGCACTTTCTCGTAGAGGCGCGGCACGGAGACGAAGAACGTGGGGCGCAGCTGGAGCATCACCTCGGCGATCCGATGAATGTCGGTGCAGTAGGCGACGGTGACGCCGTACTGGTACATGGCGTAATCGGTGTGGCGCGCCGTGATGTGCGAGAGCGGCAGGAATGAGAGCGCCAGGTCGCGCTGGTCAATGCCGAACACTTCGAGCGAGTGCACCAGATTCGACGCCAGATTTCCGTGCGTGAGCATCACGCCCTTGGGCGTCCCCGTGGTGCCGGAGGTGTAGATGATGGTGGCGAGGTCTTCGGGTGCGACAGCGCGGGTGGCTGCATCGAATTGCGCGTCACGGGCGACCGGGCCGCGGCCAATCAGGTCGTGCATGGCGATGATGCCTGCGGGCAGCGCGGCCGACGGGCGATCCATGAGGATGATTTTCTCCAGTCCGGTCTGAGCGCGGATAGAGAGAATCTTCTGCAACTGCTCGGCTGTGGAAACGAAGATGGCGCGCACGCCGGCGTCGTTGAGGATGAAGGCGGTCTGGTCGGCGGTCAGCGTGGGGTAGATGGGCACGTCAACGATGCCGAGCGCCAGGCAGGCGAAGTCGGCGACCGCCCACTCGTAGCGGTTTTCGCCGAGGATGGAGACCCGCTCGCCTCGGTTGATGCCCCAGCTTTGCAATGTTCGCGCGACACTGAGCACGTCGGAGTAGATGTCGGCGGAGGAGAGCGGCGTCCAGCTTGGCTGGAGCAGGCCGGGATTGTTGAGGACGGCGCGGGGGTGATTGCGCTCAACGATCAGCGCGAAGAGGTCGTTGATCGTCTTAACGCTGCGAGGGTCCATTTGCCGGCCGAGTCTCCAGTCCCGCCACGATGACGTCGACCACCGCATCGGCGGCGCCGACCAGGGGATAGTCGCGATCGCTCAGCATCCACGAGGTGACCATTTCGTCGAGCGCGCCGAAGAAGCAGTTGGCCGCGATCTTGTCGGAGATCTCGCGGCGGAAGACGCCCTGCTGCTGTCCTTCACGGACGACCTGGCGGATCATATCGAAGTAGGTCACCAGGCTGTGCTGGGAGAATTGTGCCAGAAACTTGGCGCTGTGCCGCAGCTCGGTCTGGAAGACGATGGCCATGGCGCGGTTCGAGCCGAGGGCGCCGAGGTGCAGGCGGGCCAGGCGGCGCAGCTTTTCAGACGGCGGGCTGGCAGGCTCGAGTTCCCGGCGGGCGCGCTCCAGGAAGGCGCCGAAGGCGGCGTCAATGGCCGCCATGAGGACCTGTTCCTTGTTGCGGAAGTAAAGGTAGATGGTGCCGTCGGCGACGCCGGCGCGTTCGGCGATCTCAGAGACGCGCGACTGAAAGAAACCGTTTTCGGCGATGACGGCGATGGCGGCGTCAAGAATCCGCTGGTACTTTTCGCCACCACGGCCGGCAGGGTAGTCGGCGGTGCCGGAGCTTGCGGTTGGTTTTGACCTGGGCATGGGCTGCGAATCCGGCGGGAGGGCCGGCGGACACTTTATCTTTCAGCTTGGCTGCGCGCAACCCGGTTGGTAAGCTTGTGTTGCAACTCACAGAGGTCTCAAATGCGTAGATTCGCCTGCAAGGCGGCAGTGTGGCTCCTGGCGGGGTCACTGCTTCCGCTGGTCACAGCACAGGAGAAGAAGGACGCCGCCAAAGCGCCGCCGCCTCCTCCCAAGATCAAGGTCGGCGACGTGGCGCCCGACTTTACCCTCATCGCATTCGACGGGCAGGGCGTGAAGCCGGTTTCGCTGCACGACTTCAAGGGCAAGAAGAACGTCGCGCTGGCGTTCTACGTCTTCGCCTTCACCGGCGGTTGAACGGCCGAGATGAGGGCCTTCCAGCAGAACATTCAGAAGCTGGAGGCCGCCGACACCCAGGTGCTGGGTGTAAGCATTGACAGCCCATTCGCCAACTACAACTTCGGCCTGCAGAACGGCGTCAGCTTCCCGCTGCTCAGCGACATGTCGGGCAAGACGATCGACGAGTACGGCCTATTGGAAGAACGCGACGTCAAAGGCGTCAAGATGAAGTCGGCGCGCCGCGCGACGTTCCTGATCGGCAAGGACGGTCGGGTCATCGAGGAATCGGTGGATCGCGAGGCCGTGGACCCAACGAAGATCGTGGCGGCTTGTGAGCGGCAGAAGTTGAAACAATAACAACCTCGTTTCACACGAAGGACACAAGCTGCACACAAGGGAGCGTTATCTGAAGCCCTTTGTGTGCACCTTGTGTCCTTCGTGTGAAAGGCCTGTCTTAACTCCGCGCCAGTTCGTAGAGAAATTCCACGTGCGAGCGGACGGCGCCGTCCATTCCCTGAATCTTCGGATTGGCCGACTCGATGACGTAGTACTCGTCGGGCGCATGGGCGCCGCTGCCGTGTCCCATGCCGAAGTGGCCTGCGGCCATGCGCAGCGGGTCGCCGGTGAAGATGTATCCCGGCCATGATCCGGCGTTGCGCGGCAGCACGATGGGATCCACGCCCAGCTTGCGATACACGGCGCGCTCAGTCTGAATCATCTTCGAATCAAGCGCGGTGCTGTTCGGATCGTAGCCGCCGGTCATGTTGACCTCGATATCGCCGTAGCCCTTCTTCGCGAGGTGTGCCTTGAGGGCGGCGAGGGCGGCGTCGGCGGTCATGTCGGGCACGAGGCGCATGTCGATTTTGGCGACGGCGCGGTGCGGAAGAATGGTTTTGCCGCCCGGGCCGGTGTAGCCGCCGACCAGGCCTTCGATGTTGATGGTCGGGCGCGACATCAGCATTTCCAGTGACTCGACGAAGCTGACGTCGTGAATCCAGTGCTGCACTCCGAGCTGCTTCTTCACGCTGTTCTCGTCGAGGCGGCGCGCGGCCTCGGCGATCATGTTTTTCTCGGCGGGTGAGAGCGGGCGCGCGGCAGCCGCGAAGCCTTCAACCGCCGGGTCGTTGCCATCGGGCGAGACGAGCGTGGCCAGCGCCTGCACCAGGTGCCAGGCCGGCGAATCGACGCGTGCCTTGTTGCTGCTGTGGATGTCGAGCTTGGGGCCGCGTCCCCAGCGCTCGCCGCTGGAGACCAGCTCCAGTTCGACGACGCCTTTGGCGCCGAGCGTCATGGTGACGCTGCCGTCGAGTCCTTGCGACGCCTGCGGCATGAAGATGCCTTCGCACTTGCGCAGCGCGGCGAGCACTTCGGGTTTGCGGACGACCTGCGGGAAATGCGGCGAGCCGATTTCTTCCTCGCCTTCGGCGACCATGACCAGGTTCACGGGGAGTTTGCGTCCGGCGCCGCGGATGGCGTGGAGGGCGGCGAGGAACGTGGCTTCGGGGCCCTTCTGGTTGACGGCGCCGCGCCCGACAAGAACCTTGCCCAGGCCGGGCCTGTCGACGATTCGCGCTTCGAACGGCGGCGACGACCACTCGCTCGGGTCCACCTGCTTGACGTCGTACATGTAGTAGAGGCCGAGCGTTTTGGGCGCGCCGGCATCGAGCGTGGCGAAGATGCCGGGCTGGCCGTCGGTAGGCATGCGCGTGACCTGCTGGAAGCCGGCGTCGCGGAACATCTGCATGGTGAGCGCGCATCCCTCTTCCATGCCGCGGTTCTCGGCGGCGATGGAGGGCTGCCGAATCCAGTGCTGCAGGCGCTGCACGGCTTCGTCGTGGCGCTTGCTGATTTCGGCGACGACGGGCGCCAGGTCGGCGGCGGGTTGCTGCGCTTGCGCGTTTTCGGATCCGAGGGCCATGCCGGCGGCGGCGGCAGCAGCGGTGGCGATGAATTCGCGGCGATCAAGTGGTGTCATGGCGCGGAGGATAAATAAAGCGGGTGCAAGATGTCGAGCGAGGGAGGGAAGCCGCCATCATGCCAAACAAAGGCAGACATGGGCACAAGTCCCGCCCTCCGCCAAAACAGGGCGGAAGAGCGAGGCGCCAGCCGGGAATCGCTAAGCCTTGCCACGTGCGGCGCTGGCGCCGGATGTTTCCGAAAGCAGCGCGGCCCGGTGCTCGCGGCGAGATTTGTCGGCGGCGAGCGCGATGGCCAGCGCGCGGCGCGAGTCTTCGCCGGTCACCAGGGATGCCGACCCTTCGCGCACCGTCCGGACAAAGGCAGCCAGTTCGTCGAGGAAGGCCTGGCGGTAGCGATTTGGAAAACCATCGACAGCGTCGTGCGAAATGCCATCCTGCTTCAGGATGGTGACGGCGGTGTGGCGCAGCTCGCCGATGCGCAGCGCACCGTCGGTGCCGACAACTTCGGTGTAGATGTCGTATCCGTACCTGGCCTGGCGGAACAGCTCGATATTGCCGATGGCGCCTTTCTCGAAGCGGAGGTTGGCGAGGCCGGCATCGGTGTCGCCGAATTTCGCCAGCTCGGGAGCGACGACATTTCCGCCGAAGGCGTGGACCTCGGCGACTTCGTCCATGGTGAGCCAGCGGGCGACGTCGAAATCGTGGATGCCCATGTCGACGAAGAGCGGCCCTGAGCCGGTGTTGTAGTACTCGATGGGCGCCAGCTCGCGGTCGCGGGAAATGGAGCGGAACACGGCGGGCGTGCCGATGTCGCCGGCGAGGATGCGGCGGCGCGCCTCGACGTAGGGCGGATCGAAGCGGCGATTGAGCGCGATGTGCAGCACGATGCCCGAGCGCTTCACGGCCGCGATGGCCTTGTCTGATTCTTCCAGCGTGAGCGCGAGCGGCTTCTCGCAAAAAACGTGCTTGCCGGCGGCGGCGCAGCGGATGACCGCGGGGGCATGAAGTTCAGTGGGCGTGGCGACAATGATTGCCTCCACGCCCTTGCAATCGAGCAAGGCTTCGAGGCTGGTGAAGGCGTGCTCGACGTCAAGTTGCGAAGCAAACTGCTTGGTTCTCGCCAGGTCGCGCCCGGCGACCGCGACCAGCTTCGCCTCAGGAACGTGCCGCCGCCGGCGGTGCTCTCGCAAATTGACGTGTTGAAAACCGATGCCGTTGAGGCGCACGCGCTCACCGGGGAACACGATCTGCGGCGCGCTGCCGCGATGCTGGCGGAAATGAGACCGAAGGAAATTGTGCTGACGCATCGCGATGGCCTGCTCGTGCTTGCCGGGGGCGCGTATTTCGAGGCCGACTTCACTCCGCGCCGCATGCTGGGCCGCTCGGGGCGCGGCGACACGTGCATCGCTTCGTACGTCGGCAAACGGCTGAGGGCGAGCGCCGCAGACGCAACCTGCTGGGCGGCGGCGGCCACGTCGCTGAAGCTGGAGCAGGAAGGCCCGATCAGGGTGCCGATTGCGGAGGTTGCGAGCCTGTACGAACGGATCCGGTCCCAGGCGAAGGCCAGCGCGCGGGGAACGTCTGTGCAGTAAATACGGGTGGTTGCGGCAAATCTGTACCAGGCATTTCTGACAATTTATTTCTGTCGAGCGCTGCGGCAGGCCTGGGCTGACTGTGCTACATTCACGCGCCTTAGAACAGTTGTCCGGTGTCGACACGCGTGAGTTCGTCAACTTCAGACCGGTTTTTTTCGGCTATCGGCCTATGGGGCGAGGCATCCCATGCGGAGCGCCGCACTGACGCGATCCGATGTGAAGACGATGCGCTCATGTTGCGCGTGCAGGCGGGCGACGATGCCGCGCTCGGCAAGCTATTGGAGCGATATGGCCGAACGGTCCTCAACATCGGCGTGCGAGTGCTGCGGGACCACGGGGAAGCCCAGGAGCTGGTCCAGGACGTCTTCCTGCACGTCTTCAAGAAGGCACAGCTCTTCGATCCGAAGCGCGGCAGTTTCCGGGCCTGGGTCTGCCAGATCGCATCGCACCGCGCTTTCGACCGGCGCGAATACCTGAACCTGCATCGTTTTTACGACGACCGGAATCTCGACGACTTCGTCGAGGTGATCCGCGCGGCATGCGATCTGGAATACCAGGCAGCGGTGCGGCAGAACGAATCGCGCCTGCGCAGCACGTTCAACGAACTCAGCGACAAGCAACGCGCAACCCTCGAGCTCTATTTCTTTGAGGGCTACACGCTGCGCGAGATCAGCGAGCGGCTCAACGAGTCACTTGGCAACATCCGCCATTATTACTACCGGGCGCTCAATCGGCTGCGGGCCAGCGTGACACCTGTCAACGGGGAGCACCATGACTCATAATCCAGAGCGGCAAGGTCCAGAGATGAATCGCCACGAGGAGTATTCGGAATTGTGCGCTCTGGCCACTTCCGGATCACTGTCGGACCATGAATGGAGCAGGCTGCAAGACCATCTCGCGCAATGCGGCAACTGCCGCGAGGAACTTCACCGCTATCGCGAGATCGCCCGCACCGGAATGGCGCTGCTGATGCCCGACGGGCCGGAAAACCAGCCGGAGCCGGGGTGGTCGCCTGAATTGGCGAAGAAGGAACTGTTTGCACGGCTGCAGAGCGGGGAGTACGCACACAAGCATCCGCTGCGCTCCACAGTGACTGCCCGGCAAGCTGGATTGAAATGGTGGCAGCGGCGACCTTGGTATCAGGAGATCCGTTACGCTGCCGCGGCGATCCTGATCGGTTTGATCTCGCTTGCGTCGTACGTGACTGCTCATCGCGCGGCGCCAGTCGAGATCGTCATGCCGCTGCCGCCACCCTCAGTCGCGCTGCGTGCCGAAGTCGAGCGCCTTAAACAGCAGCAGGACGTGCTCGAGCAGGACTTCGAGAGCCGCTCCGCCGAGGTGAAGCGGCTTTCGACAGAGCTGGAGCGCAGGACGGGTGAGATTTCAACGCTGAGGAGGCAACAAACGGAATCCTCACGGCAGGCAAGCCAGCAGATCTCGACGCTGCAGGGGCAATACGCAGCGGCGGTCGAGGCACGCGACGCCCTCGCCAAAAGGGTCCAGGAGGCGCAGGGTGCGCTTCAGCTGGTGCAAGCAAGGTACGACGCGCTGCGCGAGTCGCGGTCGGCGGAAGCGACGCAAACAGCCGCGCTCCAGAAGCACATCGACGAGCTTACGGCGCGCCTTGCCGAAAGCGAGATTTCACATCAGCAGGCGAAGCAGTTCCTGGCGCAGGACCGCGACGTGCGTGAATTGATGGGCGCCCGCGATCTCTACATTGCCGACGTTTATGACGTGGATGGCGCCGGTAACAAGGAGAAGCCCTTCGGGCGCGTTTTCTATACGAAAGGGAAGTCGCTCATTTTCTACGCGTTCGATCTGGACCAGAAACCTGCGTTGCGTGATGCCAGCATATTCCAGGCCTGGGGCCGGCGCGGGTTCACCGATAAACGCCCGCTCAACATGGGGATCTTCTATCTCGACAACGAAGCGAACAAGCGCTGGGTGCTGAAATTCGACGATCCAAAGGCGCTGGCGCAGGTTGACGCCATCTTCGTAACCGTCGAACCGCCTGGCGGCAGCCAGAAGCCAAGCGGTCAGCAGCTCCTGTTCGCGTCCCTCAGGTCGAAGCCGAACCACCCGTGAACTTGAACAGCGGTGGTACAGAGTCGGCAGGCCCCGCCGTACATGCAGGAAAGCCGTGAACCTTCCCAACAGGAGGCCCTGCATGCGCGGTTGTGCTGCCTTACTCTTCCTTTGTCTGCTTCTTTCTGCCGTCGCAACCGCGCAGAGCACGGGCGCCACGATTACAGGCCGCGTGGTGGACGCATCGCAGGCCGTGATTGCGGGCGCAAAGGTGACCATTGCTGACGTGGAAAAGGGAAGCCGGTCAACCACGCAGACCAATGGTGAAGGCATTTACAGCGTCACGAACCTTGCGCCGGGCACCTATCAGATCGAAGTATCCAAGCAGGGGTTCAAGACGGCGCTCAAGCCGGACGTCACGCTGCACGTGCAGGACGTGCTCGCGATCAACTTCGCTCTCCCCGTCGGCGCCGCCTCGGAGAGCATTACCGTGTCGGCCGGCGCGCCGCTCATCAACACTGAGTCGTCAGCCGTCGGGACGGTTGTGGACCGCAACTTCGTGGGCAACCTGCCGCTGAACGGGCGCAGCTTCCAGTCGCTTGTGTTACTTACGCCGGGCGCAACCGTTTCCGCCGCCTCCTTCAGCACCGACCTGGGGCAGTTCAGTGTGAACGGGCAGAGAGCCGGTACCAACTACTTCATCGTGGACGGCGTGAGCGCCAACATCGGCTCGAGTCCGATCCTGGGAAGCGCCACGAACCTGGCGCTGGCAGGCGGATATCCTGGATTGAGCGCCCTGGGCGGCACCAACAACCTGGTGTCGGTGGATGCGCTGGAGGAATTCAGAATCCAGACCTCCTCGTACACGGCCGAATCGGGCCGCCAGCCCGGCGGGCAAGTGTCGGTGGTGACCCGATCAGGGACGAACGCATTTCACGGCACTGCGTTCGACTACTTGCGGAACGATGCGCTCGATGCGCGCGACTGGTTCAACAAGAAACCGGCGCCCAAGCCGGCGCTCCGCCAAAACCAGTATGGCGGAACCTTCAGCGGCCCGATCTTCATCCCGCGGATCTATGACGGCCACAATCGCAGCTTCTTCTTCTTTTCGTATGAAGGCCAGCGGCTGGTGCTGCCGTTCGTCGGCACACAGAACGTCCCGTCTCTGAGGCTTCGCACGCTCGCCTCGGCGGGGCTGAAGCCCGTGATGAACGCGTTCCCCCTGCCCACCGGGCCGGAACTGCTTACCGCGGGCGGCCAGCCGAGCGGTTTTGCGCCTTTCAGTTTCGGCGTCTCCAATCGAGGATCTTCCGACGCGACCAGCGTCCGCCTGGACCACATCGTCAACAGCAAGCTGACGCTCTTCGGCCGCTACAACGTTTCTCCCTCGCGCAACGAAAGCGGCTCTTTCAGCGTGATTGCCATCGAGGCGCACACTTCGACCCTGACGCTGGGTGCAACTTCGGCGTTCACACCCAGCCTGAACAACGAGCTGCGTTTCAACTACAGCCGGCAGGGAACACCCGAGATCGGGTCGCAGCGCGCGTTGAACGGCGGCGTTCCGGTGGACCCGCTCTACATGACCAGCGGCTTTCCCGGCACGGGGAACATCAGTTTTATTCTCAGCGGCCAGAATGTCGGCCTGACGCTGCAGGGGTTGTTCTCCGATAACGTGCAGCGGCAGTTCAACATCGTCGACAACGTTTCGTTGCTGAAGGGCGCGCATCACTTCAAGTTCGGCGTCGACATTCGCCGCCTGGCGCCTTACTACGCCGCCCAGGACCAGCACGTCTACAACTACCTTACGGAAGCCAACGTCGCCAGCGGGGCCGCCAATCTGTTTCTGGTGGCCGCATTCCAGCCGGCGCGTCCTCGCTTTTTGAACGTTGCTACCTATGCCCAGGACACCTGGAAAGTGACGCCCCGGCTAACGCTCGACCTGGGGCTGCGCTGGGACATCAATCCGGCCCCGACGGAGGCGGATGGGCACAACCCTGCGCTCGCCGTCGGCATTGTTGGAAAAGATGTAACCAAGGCGACGCTGGCGCCCCCGGGCACGCCGCTGTTCAAGACTTACTACGCCGCGTTTGCGCCTCGGCTGGGAGCCGCTTACCGCCTGCGGCAGCGTGCCGGTTATGAAACCGTGCTCCGCGGGGGATTCGGCGTCTATTACGACCTGGGGACTGGCACGGCAGCAAACGCGTGGCCGTTCAGCCGAAGCTCCATCCTGCCGAACGTTACGTTCCCTGCGGCTAGCGCGATCGCCGCTCCGCCGCCTTTCGCGCCCATCACATTGCCGACAACCAGCACCGTTCGCGGCTTTGCCGAGGACCTGGCGCTGCCGTACACATTGCATTGGAACGTCAGCCTGGAGCAGGCGCTGGGATCGTCGCAGGCGGTTTCGTTTTCCTATGTTGCATCTGCCGGGCGCGACCTGCTGATGTCGCCGTTACTCAATCAGCCAGCGGGGCTGGCCACCGGCCCCAGGCCGAATCCCAACTTCGGGTCGATCGCGTTCTCCGCGAATGGACCTAGCAGCGATTACCACTCGCTGCAGACTCAGTACAAAACCACGCTCACCCACGGATTGCAGGCGCTGGTCAACTACGCGTGGTCGCATGCCCTGGATGCTGTCTCCAGCGACAACTTCAACTTTGACATCGTGCGCGGGAACGCGGACTTCGACATCAGGCACAATTTCTCGGCGGCGCTGACCTACAACGTACCGGCGGTCAAGGCGCCGGCGCTGAAACCGATACTGCGCGATTGGTCTATCTCCAGCCTGACCCATGCCCAGACCGGCAGGCCAGTGGACATCCGCAAGGTAGCCGTCGTGACGGTCGAGGGCCTGGCGACGCTGCCGCATCCTGACCTGGTTCCGGGTGTTCCGATTATCGTGAACGATCCGACCGTGCCGGGCGGAAGACGCTTCAACGCCGCCGCGTTCACAGATCCGCCGTCGCTTCCCGGGCTGCCGGGCGTTCCCGCGCGTGACGGCAATTTCGGCCGCAATCGGCTGCGCGAACTGGCGATCTACCAGACCGACTTCTCGCTGGGGCGCAACTTCAATCTGAACGAGGCACTGAAGCTCCAGTTCAGGTGGGAGGTCTTCAACATCTTCAACCATCCGATGTTCGGCTTCCCCATCGGCTTCAGCAACACCGGCACGGATTACTCGATTCCCAGCACGTTTGGCGTGCCGCCGACGATGCTGCGAACCGCGCTGGGAGGGACTGCCGCGCCCAACGCCGGGTTCAACGGCTTGTATCAGCTGGGTGGACCGCGGTCCATGCAGTTCTCGCTACGATTGTCATTCTGACGTTTGAGGGTTGCTGCCGTGCGGAGTGCGCTCGCCCGGGGGAGGGCGCACTTCGCACGGCGGGCACAGGAGAATGCCCATGAAGCTCGCTGTAGTCGCCACCATCGCGTTGATGTGCGCGCCCGTCGTGCTCGGCAGCTCTGAGATCGCCGCGGACAATCAGGTGAAGGTAATCGTAGGCCCGAACGTTCTGGTGAGTCCCCAGACGGACGGGATCATCGCGGAACTCATGTTTGCCGTGGATCCGACCAATCCGATGAATGTGCTCGGCGGTGGCATCCTGACGCGCGCTGCGTTCCCTCTGGATGGTGAGCAGGCCGCCGGCCGGCATGGACCGTGGGAATCGGTTGGGTTCCGCAGCAGCGACGGCGGGAACAGCTGGAAGCGCGTGCGCTACCCGGAACTCGAGGCGCTCGGCGGCGGCGACCCCATGGTGGCATGGGGGCGGACGGGGACCGCTTACTTTATGAGCCTCGGCGAGAGTGAGAAAGGGAAGCTCGGATTGCTCTTCTACCGCTCTGAAAACAGCGGCGCCACCTGGAGCAAGGTGCAGACGCTGCCCATGTGTGATCACGAGCAGGTGGTGGTTGATCACTCCACCGGCCGCTTCGCGGGGAATGTGTACGTCAGTGCCCTGTATGGGAAACGAGGAGAGCCAGGTCATCCAAAGCTCGACTATCACGTGGGCGTCATCCGTTCGCACGACGATGGCCGCACATGGATCGGCTTCGTCGATGTCGCCAACAACCACGACATGCCCACGCGCGGCATCAACGCCATGAATCCTGCGCTGTTCACCGATGGCGAGCTCTTCGTTCCCTACGTGGAGTTTCCCAACGACATGCCGAAGGGAACGACTCCGGAGCTGCGCGAGCGCAAGAAGTATCACTACTGGTTCGCTACTTCGAAGGACGGCGGAGCGACGTTCTCCGCGCCGCAAAAATTCAAACTCCAGGGTGGCGCGGAACTCCTGGGACCGTTCATGATTTTTCCGTTCTTCGCCATCGATAATTCCAACGGCGCGTTCAGGGACCGGGTCTACATGGTGTGGGCTGACCGCTTCTACAGCCCGACAACAGGCCCCCAGAAGTACACCGACCAGTATCCGGAAGAGCACCATGCTCGCGTGATGCTGTCCTACTCCTCCGACCGCGGCCAAACCTGGTCGAAGCCGAGCATGATCTACGCCGGGAGCCTTACCGCCGGCGATCAGTTCATGCCCTCGGTGGCGGTGAATAACGAGGGCATTCTCGCCGTCTCCTTCTCAGACACGCGCGAAACTCCGGCCGGCAGGGAAACACCTTTGGTTCACCGCTATCTCTCAGTGTCGCTCGACGGCGGCGAGAATTTCCTGCCGCCGGTTCGGATCAGCTCTCAGCCAACCTATCCGGCGGATGCTCTCGGCAAGGTGATCGGCGCCGCCGTCAACAACCGTTCCATTTCCTTCACCAACGGCGGCGGACGCGTGAACGGCGGTGACTATCTCGCGCTCGCCACCGATCGGGACGGGATGTTTCGTCCCTTTTGGACAGACGGGCGCACGGGAACCTATCAGGTCTGGACAGCGGCGGTCCGCGTTACCCGCCCCGAGTCCAACCGCCCGGGCCATCTTGATAGCGCCAGTGCAACCGCCGAGCCAGCGCCCGCCTTGGTCGAGGCTGATGTGAGCGACAAGATCGAGGTGTGGCTCGATCCTCTGCGGGATTCAGCGCCGGCGGGGGCCCTCGATCTTCCCGTGCGGCTGAGGAACAAGTCTGACCAGCCGATCTATGGGCCGATTGTGGTCGCGGTCGAACAGGTCACGCCTGATGGCTCCATCCTCAACGCCCCGAACGGAAAAACCGGCGCGGGCGCAGCTTTTGCCTATGCGGCGGCCTTGCGGGATTGGGAGGCGCTGCCTGCCGGTGGAGTGAGCGAGAGCATTGTGTGGCGCATCAAAGCTCCGGCCAAGGCCGATGAGCTTCCGACCTTGCGCTTCAAGGTCACCGCAAGGGTCCGGCAAGCCAAGGGCGGCGCAACATCGCAGGCTGAGCGCTAAATTTCATCGAGCGGCGCAGGAGAAGACATGAGCGCCAGCCGGACCTCCGCCTGACGTAAAAAATCTGACTTCGGGTGATGATGTCAGCCGTCCACCGGACTAGAATTCACCGGCCGAGCCATGGATGACATCTACGCCATCAATGTCGCCAAGACCGAGTACCGCGAGGCTTTTAATACTGGGGATGTGCACCGGCTACTCTCGGTTTTCGGCGATGGCTTCGCCGACTTCAGCGTTGGCGAGCCGAGCTTCTTCGGGGCAGAGGCCCGCAACGCCCTGGAGTGGCGTGTGCGAGAGCTATTCGCCCGATATGAAGCTCGACTGGCCGTAATCATTATCGACATTCAGATATTTGGTAACGTCGCCTACGACTGGGGATGGCACGAACTCACGCTCACACCGAAAACGGGCGGCGATCCGGTCACCACGCGGCAACGCTACATGGAGGTTTGGCAGAAGGGTGCGGACGGCAAATGGCGGATCGCCATCTTTATCAACAACGCCGACCTGCCGCCGCAGATGCTCGATGAGCGACTTCGCCAAGCAAGGGCCGAGTCGGGGCCCAGCTAGCGCCGGATTGCCTGGAGCGCCTCGCCGAGGCACCAGACCGACACGCCAAGCAGCACCAGGTCCTTCAGCAGGAAGCCTCCGCTGCCGCTCAGAGCAGGGAAGCCACCCAGACTCTTCTCCCATCCGGGAAGCGAGAACAGGAAGCTGAGCGTCGTCAGAAAGGTGCCGAGCGCAAGCACGCTGCCGATCGCGGCTGCACGCGCGGAAACGAACCGCAGCGCGATGAGCAACCCGGTCGAGATCTCGACAATGCCCAGCAGGTTCGAAAACGCGCGCACGCTGAAGACGCTGTACGCCCACGACAGCAACGGACTGGTGGTGACCAGCGGCCGGATGCCTTCGGCTTCGTAGGCAGTGAACTTCATGGCGCCGATCCACACCAGCACGAGGACAAGCCCGCAACGTGCGATGAGCTTGCCTGCGTTCTCGACGCCGGCAAAGGCGCGCGGGGCAGCCACGGGAATGGATTGGGGACCTGCCGTGCTCATCGTTTTCTCCTGGCCTTCAAGGGTGCACGCCCGCCACGTTCAAACGGATCCGGTATAGACCACTGCGGGCCGTCATGTAGAGCGTGCGGCCGTCGTCGTCGCCCCAAGCCATGTTGTGCGGATGCTCGGCCGCAACGATCGTGCCCAGGCGCTTGCCTTCCGGCGAGACGATCCAAAGCCCGCCGGGACCGGAGACATAAACGTCCCCGCGCTCATCCACCTTCAGGCCATCGATCGCGTCTTCGCCGGGCGTGCTGGTGAAATCAGCGAACACCTTGCCGTTGGCGAGCGTTCCGTCAGGCTGCACGTCGTAGCGCATTACGACTTTCTTCTGCTCATCCCAATTGCCGACGTAGAGATATTTCTCGTCGGGGGAGAACGCGATGCCGTTGGGGCCCTTGAGTTCCCTGGTGAGCAGCGTGATGTGGCCATCCGCCACGCGAAAGACGCCGCTGTAAGGAAGCTCCTTGGCCGGATCGTCGTAGACCTTGGCGAGGCCGAACGGCGGATCGGTGAAGTAGAGCGAGCCGTCGGACTTGTAGACGAGATCGTTCGGACTGTTCAGCCGCTTGCCGTCGTATCGGTCGGCGAGGACTGTGACCACGCCGTTGCGCTCCAGGCGGACCACTCGCCGGCGGCCGTGCTCGTCGATGGTGAGCCGGCCATCTTTGTCGAGAGTGAGGCCGTTGGACCCAGGCTGGTGGTATTCACCGATGTTGAGACCGCTGTAGCCGGAATGAGTGCGGTAGATGGATAGTTCACCGTCGGGTGTGTAGCGCCAGATCAGGTTGTTATCGGGCTCGCTGAAGAGCAGATAGCCGCCATCGCGCACCCACACCGGACCTTCGGTGAACAGGAAGCCGCCGGCAAGCTTCTCGATTTTGGCTTCGCGTGGAACGATCTGATCAATCGCAGGATCGATGCGTTCAATCCTGCCCGCACTCGGTGTGTCGTTGGCACTGGGCTTGTAGAAGTCCAGAGTGGCCGACTTGATCCAGATGAAATTGTTTGGCGAGGCGCTGATCGGGCCGTTCATCCCGAACACGGCAATCTCGAAGCGCTGACCCGGGCGCGCATTGCGCGTGAGGATCACTTTGTTGGGTGCGTTGAAACCCTTTATGACTTGCCCGCCTGCTTGCCCGAGGACGAGCGGGAGCTTGCCGTCTACCCAGACCTCGGCATAGTCGTCGATCACAATTTCGAACGCGAGCGTGGAACCGGTTGGATCGAAGCTGCCGACCTTAGGCGGAACCGTAACGTTGATCCGGTACCAGGCGAAGCTGACCTTGCCGTTGCCGCGACGGGCATCGAGCGTGGTCGGATCAATCGCCGGCCAGCCGGAGTCGTCGAAGCCGGCGCCATTCGCCTTGGGCGTGTAATCGTACGTCCGATTCGGCGGGCCGCTCGGACGCAAGTCGGACCCTACTGCGCGCCCGTCCACCTCCACGATCTTGACGTCGCTGTATCGCCACTGCCCGTTCACCAAGGCGGCGCCCTCGCGGGTAGCGAGATCCACCGTCGCCTCAGGCCGCCCGAACGGAGGATCTTGCACATGCTGGGCGACGGCAGGGAAGATGGTGAACAGCAAAGTGGCGGCGAAAGCAAAGATGCGCTTCATAGCAGGCTCCTAGCGCACCTTCACCACGTAGTACGTGAACGGCCCCTTCACTTCCTTGAACCAGTGGGGAACGCCGTTCGGAACAATGATGACGTCGCCTTTGGCAAGTTGGCGCGTGTCACCGCTGGTGATCGAGGAACCTCGAATCTCATCGGCCGCGATGTTCGCCGGCTCGACAGCGGTGCCGCCGGTCACGAAAGTGGCCGTGCCGCCGAGAACGTAGATGATGTCGGTGTCCAGGGTATGAATTTCAGCCTTGCCGGGCGCGTCACGACGGCTGGCATGGACCATGTAGTTCCGGCCTTGGCCATCGAACAGTACCGCGCCTTTGTCGAATGCCGCCGCGACCTGCGCCGCGGGGAAGTAGCTGACCCTCGCCGTCGAGTTGCTCATCCCGGTTTTCGCGGCGCTTCCACTCGTGCCGGAGCTGGAGGCAGTCATGCCCGCGAACGCCTTTGCCGCGGCGGCGCCCGCCAGGGCGAGCTCCTCGTCCTGCGCGGCACTCGCGGCGCCGCTCACGCCGACACCTCCCACAATCTGGCCGTCCACTTCGATCGGCACGCCGCCGATAAGGGGTGTGAAGTCGCTGAGGGCCGTCATAACGGTGCGGCCCTTGCCGCTCGAGTTGACCAGCTCTTCGAAGAAGCGCGTCGGCTTCCTGAACAGTACGGCGGTACGGGCCTTGCCGATCGAAACATTGGCGCCCGCGCCGAACGTGCCATCGAGGCGCTCGAGCGCCATCAGATTTCCGCCTTCGTCCACAACGGCAATCACGCCAGTGGTGTTCTTGCTTTTGGCGTCCGCGATGGCGGCGGCGATGATCTTGCGCGCGCCTTCGATGGTGAGCGCTTTCTTATCGGCGACCTGCGCCGTTGCTTGCGTGCTCAGAACGGCCAGCGCCAAGGTGAGAAATGAAATTCGTGTCTTCATGGTGACTTCCTCACGGCTGGCCGCGCGACCAAGCAGGCGCCACCAGCCGTCAGTGGATTTGTCTATTTCACAGCCGAACTGAATGACGCTTCGCCCAGATTGGTTTCTGCCCAGGCGCACCAGATCACGACCTTCTTCACGTCTTTCACGTAGTCTGGCACCGTGATCTTTTTCTGGAAACGATCGGGCTGTTTGCCGTGGTCTTCCATCGCCATGCCCTGCGGCTTCAGCGTGAGCCGATCCAGCACATACATGGTCCCCTTTGAATCAACGACAGCCCAGTGCGGGTCGGGCGTGCCGGGCGCCACAAAATCGTCGGAGAGCGTGAGCACGCTCCTGCCGTTCTCCATGCTGTGCGAAACGGTCCCCGTGTTCGCCTTCGGGCCCTGGAACGGCGAACTGGTGTGCGACATGCCCATTTGGGCGATGGACGGCGAAATGGACACGGCGCCGAGCACCAGTGCGGCCGCAATACGATAAATGGATTTCATTGCCTCTCTCTCCTTGCGCTCTCGTATCCGAGGGCTGCTGGCGGAGTGGGATACGGGGCAGGAGAAAAAGTTTCAGGGCGCCGTGGAGAGCGAACAGTGGACAGCTGAAGCCGTAGTGGATTCAGCCGTTCGCACATGGCAATACGTTAGGTTCCGGGCCCGCAAGAAGCGTGGGCTCAGGGTGAGTAGTCGCTTGCGGTTCTACAGGGCGGAAGCGGAGAGCGCCGTTATTCTTTCAGATGATCGTCCAACTTGGAGTACAGCCGCTTGCTGAAGCCGGTCGGAAGGTCGAAGGCCTCGCCATCGGCGAGGAGGCGGACGGTGTTGCTGGTGCCATCAAGGATGGCGGCACAGTGGTGGCACACCTTGACGTGGTTCTCGATGCGCTCGCGCAATTCAGGATCGAGGTCACCGTCAATGTAGTTCGAGATCTCTCTCCAGACCTCCAGACAACTGATCTCAATTACTGCCACTGTGTGATCCCTTCTCCGTGTCCCTATATGTGCAGCGAACCAAGGAATTGCGATTCCGGTATGTACAGCGAGTTGGCGTGCAGTGCATGTCCACAGACAACCCACGGGTGCGTGTGGAAACCGCCCTTCATCACCATGCGGCCGCTGAGCGCCTTCACCTCATACATACAGACCATCACGCACGGGAAGCGCTTGGCGAGGCCGGTTACGCGGGCTTCCAGCTCGAGTACGCCATCTTCGCCGCCGGGCCAGGGGCGATTCCCAGCGCCCAGATTCCCGAGATAGCGGATCGCGCTGGCGTTCTGGCGCATCGCGTCTTTGAAAGCACCTTCGATCGCGACCAGGGTTTCGCTCGTCTGAAGTTCACGGGGCAGAACCCGCAGGCGGCCGGAAGCAATGAGCTCCCCGACATCTATCCCCGCGTTACGCAGCAGCCGAAGGACGCGCTCGTTGGCCTCTTCGTGCCCGAACAGCACGCCGTGATCGCGGTCCCTCAATCCGATTTCGAGGAAGCGAACGCCGCGGCGGAATTCCTCCTGCGTTTCCCAGAAGTGAATCACGTGCGTGCCGAGTTCGATCGGGTCATCGGTAATGCCGAGGGTGATTGACCCGCGGGACACGGCAGCAGCGGCGTCGCGCAGCTTTCCTCGCAAGCGATTGCTGAAGCTGGCAGGCAGCTCGAACGCCTGCTCGTCGCCGATCAGACGAACCGTGTTGGCCGTGCCGCTTACGACTGCGGTGCAATGCCGGCAGTGCTTCAGATGGCGTTCGATGCGTGCGCGAAGCTTTGCATCGAGGTCGCCATCGAGGTAGTTCGACACTTCGCGCCAGACTTCGCGGCAACTGATCTCGAATTCGTGAACGTCGGCCATCAGCGTACTTCCAATCCTTGAGCGGCTACCACGGCCGCACCTTCTTATATTGCTCGGCGCCAGTGGCCCAGGAGCCGTCGATTCCGGGAGCGAGCGCGTCGCGCATTTGCAACCGCGCGCGCAGCAGCCGAGTCTTAACGGTCGCCTCCGTGATGTCCAGGATCTCCGCTGTTTCCTTGATGCTGCGATGCTGCACGTCGCGCAGCACCAGCACTTCACGATACTTGGGCTTCAGCGAGGCCAGCCCGCGCGTGATGGCTTCACGCAGCTCGCGGCGTTGGAGCGACTCCGACGGGATGTCGCGCCAGTCCGCGAAGTCGCGCGGCATGTAGTCGCCTTCTTCCGTTTCTGTGCCCTGGTCCACCGACTCGTAGAGGTGGCGGCGGTCTTTACGCAAGCGAATGCGCGCTTCGTTGATCGTGATCTGGATGAGCCAGGTGCTGAACTTCGACTCGCCGCGGAATTGCTCCAGGTGCGTGAAGGCCTTGAGCACGGCTTCCTGCGCGACCTCTTCCGCATCGGCCTGGTTGTTCAAAACGCCGTATGCGGCCATGTAGACCGCCTTCTCGTGCGGCCTTACCAGGCTGTAGAAGAGCTCGCTTTCACCGGCGCGGATGCGGCGGATCAGCTCTGAAAGATGGGGCGTTGGCTCGGGTGTCGGGACAGGCATGGCGAGTTTCGCTGGCTGACCCATGTACGCGGCGGTGGGTAAAGCAGATTCAGCGGCGGTTCGCGACTCGCCGTCCGCTGGATTATATGTGGCCGTCACGGTAGCGGCAATCAGCGGCTTCGCCCTCCGTGCCATTCGTCCAGTCCCGCGTTCCGCCGGATTTGTGGTGGAGACACCCATACTCCACAGACTGAGATTCCGCCGGGCGCCAGATGTTACGGTCCGGCCAAAAAAAAAGTGAATCGCGGCGGAAACTATTCGCCGGATACCGAATCGCATCCGGCATGCACACCCTGACAAAGAGTGAAGATGCGGTCATGGAGCCCGCTCCGGCAGTGAGGCGGACCGAGAATCTCCGGGGCGCGCCGCCAACCAGCGCTGTCGTGCCGGGCGCATCTTCCTCTCCTTCCGCGAACAAAGCTCGCAGGGGTTCTGCCCGCACCGGGTCCACGGCGGCGCTGCGGGCGCACTGGCCCGAGTACCTGATGGAAGCTGCCGGGCTCGGCCTGTTCATGTTTTCGGCTTGCGCCTTTGGCGCACTGCTGCTGCTGCCAGCATCGCCGGTCGTAAAAGCGATCGCGACGCCCACGATACGGCGCGTGATGTTCGGCTTCGCCATGGCGGGCACGCTGATCGCCATCATCTATTCGCCGATCGGCGCGCAATCGGGTGCGCACCTGAATCCTTCGGTCACGCTCACCTTCTTCCGCCTGAAGAAGATCAGGGGGTGGGACGCGGTCTTCTATATAGCATCGCAATTTCTTGGTGGGCTGGCGGGTGTGCTCATCGCCGTCCTGATCTTCGGCGACTGGATCCGGCATCCGGCGGTGCACTACGTGGTCACGGTGCCCGGGCCCGACGGCCCGTGGCCGGCATTCATGGCCGAGTTCGTGATGGCGGTGATCACCATGACGGTGGTGCTGCGCTCGTCGAACCATCCGGTCTGGTCGCGTTACACCGGGCTGCTGGCAGGCGCCCTGGTAGCCGCTTACATCTCATTCGAAGCGCCGATCTCGGGATTCAGCCTGAATCCCGCGCGCACCACGGCGTCGGCTGCGCCGGCCATGCTCTGGACGGCAGCGTGGATTTACTTCACGGCGCCGCCGCTGGGAATGCTTGTGGCCGCCGAGGCATACCTCGTCGGCAAGGGGCACGACAACGTCTTCTGCGCCAAGCTCCACCACCACAACAACAAGCGTTGCATCTTCAACTGCCGCTTTGGCGAGATGCAGGCACAAGGTCCACAGGCCAAATCCGCAATAACCAATTGAAGGAGAGTTTCGCAATGAATACCCGCAAGATTGTCATCATCGTAGTTGCCGTGGTCGTGCTCATAGGCCTGTGGGCGGCATTCCGCCCCGAGCGTCTGTGGGTGAACAAGACGGTCAACGAGAGCTTCCCCACAACCAGTGCGTCTGCGGCAGGCATGCCGCAGACCGACAACGCGCAGCAGGTGCTGGCGACGGGCCGATTCCACAGCGTGGCGCATGACGGCGCGGGCGTGGCCACGGTCTACAAGCTGGCCGACGGCAAGCGCGTGCTGCGCCTGTCGGAGTTCTCCACATCGAACGGACCGGCGCTCTACGTTTATCTGGTAGCGGCCGCCGACGCGACCGACAGCGACACGGTGAAAAAAGCCGCGTTCGTTGACCTGGGCCCGTTGAAGGGCAACAAGGGCGACCAGAATTACGATCTGCCCGCCGATGCCGATTTGGCGAAATACCAGTCGGTGACGGTGTGGTGCAAGCGCTTCAACAGGAACTTCACCACCGCGCCTTTGAAGGAGGGCATGACGCCGGCGTCTCCGGCGGCGATGAACGGGCCGACGCCGCTGGCGGCCGGCAACTTTCACACTGTGCTGCACGAAACGAAAGGCACGGCCACCATTTATCAACTGCCCGACGGCAAGCGAGTGCTGCGCTTCACCGACTTCGCGACTTCGAATGGCCCGGACCTCCAGGTCTATTTGGTGGCGGCCGGCGATGCGAGTGACAGCGACGCCGTGAAGAAAGCCGGCTTCGTCACTTTGGGCGCGCTCAAAGGCAATCAGGGCGACCAGAACTACGAAGTGCCGGGGAATGTTGACCTGGCCAAGTACCGCGCCGTGACGGTGTGGTGCCGCCGCTTCAGCGCCAACTTCGCCACCGCACCGTTGACCCCGAAGCAAGGCTAGTCAACCGTAGTTGCCCGAGAGAGCGGGGCTTCCATGCCGAACAATAACCACTACGACGTGATCATCATCGGAACGGGGGCCGGCGGCGGCACGCTTGCGTACCGCCTGGCTCCCTCGGGCAAGCGGATCCTGCTGCTGGAGCGCGGCGACTACGTCCGGCGTGAAAAACAGAACTGGGACTCGGGCGCTGTGAACCTCGAAGGACGCTACAACACCAAAGAGAGCTGGCAGGACAAGGACGGCCACTCGCTCCATCCCCACACAAACTACTACGTGGGCGGAAACACCAAGTTCTACGGCGCGGCGCTGTTCCGTCTGCGCAAAGAAGACTTTGGCGAGATCAGGCACGCCGGCGGCATCTCGCCGGAATGGCCGATCTCGTACGGGGACCTCGAGCCTTACTATGCCGAAGCAGAGCGCCTGTACAGCGTGCACGGTACGCGCGGAGAAGATCCAACCGATCCGCCGTCCAGCGGACCGTATCCGTTTCCGGCGGTGAGCCACGAGCCGCGCATCCAGGCGCTCAGCAACCAGTTCTCGGCGCAGGGACTGAGGCCCTTCCACGTGCCGCTGGGCGTGATGCTGAACGAGAGTGACGCCCACAAGAGCCGCTGCATTCGCTGCAACACCTGCGACGGTTTCCCCTGCCTGGTTTACGCGAAGAGTGACGCCCAGGTTGTCTGTGTTGACCCGGCGCTCGAGCATCCGAACGTCGAAATGCTCACGAACGCGTACGTCGCCAGGCTCGAAACCGACGCCTCCGGGCGCTCGGTCAGCGCTGTCCAGGTGGAGCGCAACGGTGAAAAACTGCGCTTCACTGCCGACGTCGTCGTGTCGTCGTGCGGCGCCATCAATTCAGCGGCGCTGCTGTTGCGCTCGGCGAACGAGAAGCATCCGAACGGGCTGGCGAACGGGTCTGACTTTGTTGGCCGTCACTACATGGGGCACGTCAATTCGGTCGTCATGGCGATCTCGAAGTGTCCTAACCCGACCATCTTCCAGAAAACACTGGCGGTGAACGACTTCTACTTCGGCTCAAAGGACTGGCAGTACCCGATGGGACACATCTCGTTCGTCGGCAAGCTCGATGCGCAGGCGCTGCGCGCGGGCGCGCCGAAAATTGCGCCGGGCTTCACGCTCGAATTGATGGCCAAGCACTCGCTCGACTTCTGGCTCACGTCGGAAGACCTGCCCGATCCGAATAACCGCGTCACCGTGAACACAAGGGGCGAGATCGTGCTCAGCTACACACCCAACAACACGGAGGGGCACGACCGCCTGCGCGCCAAGCTCCAGCATCTGATGAAGCACACTGTTTGTGACATTCATGGCAACAACTGCCACGAAGGCCTGTTTGACCGCAGCCTGTTTGTCGGGCAGAAGATCCCGCTCGCCGGGGTCGCGCACCAGAACGGCACAATCCGCTTCGGCCGCGATCCGAAGACGAGCGTGCTCGACGTCAACTGCAAAGCCCACGAACTCGACAACCTGTACGTGGTTGACGGCAGCTTCTTCCCGTCGAGCGGCGCGGTGAATCCGGCGCTGACCATCATGGCGAATGCGCTGCGCGTCGGCGATCACCTGCTCAACCGCATGGGCGTGCGCGGTGAAGCGATGGTTCAGCGTGAGAAGGCCGCGAGCGCCGAGATCGAAGCCGCAGGGGTCGCGCGCTGACGATGGCCGCTTCGCATCGAATTCGCGGCACGAGCGTGCGCGTACTGCCTCTGGCGCTGCTGCTGGTCTTTGCGCTGCCGCTTGCCGCGCAAACCCAACCGGCTGTCATCGCGCTCGATTCGGTCGGCATCACGGTGAGCGACATGGAGCGCGCCGTGGACTTCTACTCCGGAGTGCTCTCGTTCCGCAAAGTTTCCGACGTGGAGCTCGCCGGCAATGACTGGGAACACTTCACCGGCGTCTTTGGCCTGCGAGTCCGCATAGTCCGCATGCAACTCGGCGGCGAGTTCATCGAGCTGGCGCAGTTTCTCGCTCCGGAAGGGCGACCTCTGCCGGTTGACTCGCGCAGCAACGATCGCTGGTTCCAGCACGTCGCGATCATCACCAGCGACATGCAGAAGGCTTACGCCCATCTTCGCGCGCACAACGTGCGCCACGCCTCCAGCGGTCCGCAGCGCCTGCCCGAGTGGAACAGGAACGCCGGCGGCATCGAGGCGTTTTATTTCAAAGATCCTGACGGCCACGCGCTCGAGGTCTTGCATTTTCCGGCAGGGAAGGGCGATCCAAAGTGGCAGAGCACCAGCGCGCTCTTTCTCGGCATCGACCACACGGCCATCACGGTCAGCGACACCGGCGCGAGCCTGGTTTTCTACCGTGACGCGCTCGGGATGCGTGTTGCCGGCGAGAGCGAGAACTACGGCACCGAGCAGGAGCACCTCAACAACGTCTTCGGTGCGCGGCTGCGCATCACTGCCTTGCGAGCTGCATCCGGCCCTGGCGTTGAGCTGCTCGAGTACCTGGCTCCTCGTGACGGCCGGCCCTATCCCGCCGACTGGCGCGCCAGTGACCTTGGCCATTGGAGCACGCGATTTATTTCGCCCGATACCGGCCGCGCCTCGCAGATTCTGCGAAACATTCACGCTCGCTTCGAATCTCCAGATGTGACCGCGCTCGCGCGTTCCGAGCTGGGGTTCTCGCGAGGAGTGATGGTGCGGGATCCCGACGGGCACGCGGTCCAACTGGTGCAGAAATGACCCCGAAGCCGACATTCGATTTAGAAAAGACGACCAGCCGCGGCAACGGCGCGCGAAGCAAGATGGGCTGCGCCGTTGATGAACGCCTCACCGAAAGCCGCGAGCGCACCCGGCACTGGAAGCGCTGGGGCCCGTACCTGAGTGAGCGCGCCTGGGGGACGGTACGCGAGGACTACAGCCCTTA
>Ga0070741_10002048_pt1 | contig 56361 bp, 52 predicted proteins | sample Coa_R1_4_FD_66440 | JGI IMG/M metagenome (GOLD analysis project Ga0070741, IMG submission 66440) | Surface soil microbial communities from Centralia Pennsylvania, which are recovering from an underground coalmine fire - Coalmine... | ecosystem: Environmental > Terrestrial > Soil > Unclassified ... | reverse complement strand
CGCCGCGCCCTGCGCGCTGATCGATGAAATGGATAAAAATGGCGAGCAAGTGCTCGCTAAGGTCCGGCGGCAGTGGAAAGAGCGCGATTACACTCCCATTCTGCCGCGATTTGCCGAAGGCAAGCCGGGACGCTCCTCGGGCCGGAAATGATGCCTTACGAGGCTGCCTCGGAGGCGGAGAAATTCTTAGCCGGCATTGTCGATTTTCCGCACTTCGTTCGACGTACCAGTAGAGCGGGCGATTCGGACGGCCTCGGTGCTCCTGAATCCAGCTTGAATCCAACAGCAGAAGGGAATAATGCCATGCGATTCATGATTTTGATTAAGGCGACCAGGGAGTCTGAAGCAGGTCAACTGCCGGACGAGAAGCTGCTGAGAGACATGGGCGAGTTCAACGAGCAGCTCATCAAGGCGGGAGTGATGCTCGCCGGAGATGGCCTTCAGCCCAGCTCCAAGGGCGCGCGTGTGAAATTTTCAGGTGCCCAGCGGATAGTCACCGACGGGCCGTTCCCCGAGACCAAGGAACTGGTCGCCGGCTTCTGGATCTGGAAGGTCAATTCTAAGCAAGAGGCCATCGACTGGGTGAAGCGCTGTCCCAACCCCTTTCCCGGGGGCGAGTCGGAAGTCGAAATACGCCAGGTATTCGAGCCCGAAGATCTCGGACCGGAGTTCACCCCAGAGCTGAGGGAAAAAGAGAGACAACAGCGAGCTGCGCTGGCTCGCAACAAGGAATCGCCTCGACATGTGACACGAAACATTTCTACCCTGACGAATCAGCACTAACAAGGAGCATGCATGAGCAAGGTACGAGTACTGGTTGGCACCCGCAAAGGCGCATTCATCCTGGAATCCGACGGTAAACGCGAGAAGTGGGATGTGAGTGGTCCGCATTTTGGGGGCTGGGAGATTTATCACATGAAAGGATCGCCCGTGGATCCCAACCGCATATATGCTTCGCAAACCAGCGGATGGTTCGGACAAACCATGCAGCGATCGAACGATGGCGGCAAGACCTGGGAAACCGTGGGAAACAAGTTTGCTTACGACGGCGTCCCAGGCACGCACCAGTGGTACGACGGCACGCCGCATCCCTGGGAGTTTAAACGGGTTTGGCATCTCGAGCCATCCTTGAACGATCCGGACACGGTTTATGCCGGGATCGAGGACGCCGCGCTCTTTCGCTCCACCGATGGCGGCCAGAATTGGCAGGAGTTGCCCGGGTTACGCGGCCACGGTTCGGGTCCCAAGTGGCAGCCGGGAGCCGGCGGGATGTGCCTGCACACCATCATTCTCGACCCCAGTAATCCTAAAAGGATGTACATCGCGATCTCCGCGGCCGGCGCTTTTCGTACCGATGATGGTGGCACTACGTGGAAGCCAATCAATCGCGGGCTGCGATCGCAATACATTCCGGATCCCAACGCGGAGGTTGGCCACTGCGTTCACCACGTCGCCATGCACAAGTCGCGTCCCAACGTGCTGTTCATGCAAAAACACTGGGATGTGATGCGGAGCGATGACGCCGGCGACAACTGGAAAGAGGTCAGCGGCAACTTGCCGACCGACTTCGGCTTCGTCATTGATGTGCACGCGCATGAGCCGGAAACCATTTACGTGGTGCCCATTAAGAGCGACTCGCTGCATTACGTCGAAGACGCCAAGCTGCGGGTCTACCGCAGCAAGACGGGCGGAAACGAGTGGGAGCCGCTGACGAAGGGTCTGCCGCAAAAAGATTGTTACGTGAACGTTTTGCGTGATGGCATGTCGGTGGACTCGCTCGACAAATGCGGCATTTACTTCGGAACCACCGGGGGCCAGGTGTATGCGTCCGCCGATGCTGGAGACAGCTGGTATGCGATCGTGCGGGATCTGCCGGCAGTGCTCTCCGTCGAGGCGCAGACTCTCCCGTAAATTCAGTCACTCCCGGTCCGGAGTGTTCGCCAGCGGCGCGCTCCGGTCCAGTCTGCAAGGCAGGTTGATTATGGTTCGAGTTGTTCTACCGTTCCATCTGCGAAACCTGGCGCACGTCGGCGCCGAGGTCACGCTTGCCGTCGATGGCCAGGTGACGCAGCGCTCTGTTCTGGATGCGCTGGAAGCGCAGTATCCCATGTTGCAGGGAACTATCCGCGATCACGTAACCAAGCAGCGCCGGGCGTTCTTGCGCTTCTTTGCCTGCGAAGAGGATCTGTCGCACGAGTCCCCGGACGCGCCCCTGCCTGCGGAGGTCGCTTCCGGCAAGGAACCGTTCCTGGTGGTGGGAGCAATCGCCGGCGGATAGAACTATCCAAGGCGCGTGAAGGACAACTCAGAGTCTCACAAAATCTTGCCGGCAGCTAAATCCTTGATCAGTTCCCGGTCGGCATCCAGAAAGTCGAGCGACGGCAGCTCTTCGCGCGGCACCCAGCGCACTTCGCGGAAAATGCGGTTTTCGATTTCGCCCTTGTACGATTCGACCGCGTAGAAGCGCAGCTCTACCGCTCCGCCACTTTTGTATTCGTGCTTGATGCGGGCGACTTCCTCGCCGATTTGTGCCTCGATGCCGAGTTCTTCTTCCAACTCCCGGCGCAGCGCATCACGCGGCTGCTCGCCTTCTTCGATCTTGCCGCCGGGAAACTCCCACTTCAGCGGCATGGGCTGATGCCGTGTGCGCTGGCAGGCTAGGATTTCCCTTTCCTTCAGGATCAAGGCGGCTACAACCCGCTTCATACCGGTTGCCTGGCTCCGTCGGGAACTAAAGCGGGATTTATGCAGCTGGTGAATGTGAAGGCAAAGACCGCGACGCCGCCGGGGCAGAGAAGTTCCAGTTCGTGGTTTCCAAAGTCATGATTGTCAACCAGTGAGTACATGCGCGGCTGTTGCACGACTACAAAGCTTTCTTGCTGTTCATTCGACGTGCGAAAACGAATATCAGGTGTGGCCTGCTCGCGAGAGAGCGGCTTTCCATCCTGCCGGATTTGTACCTCGCGGCTGCCCTCGCGGGGAGCAGCCATCACCAGATTCACCGCCGCCGCAGAGTACTTCAACCGCAGGCTGTGTCCGGCATCTCCCACCGACTCCAGGTATTCAGCCGTTGAGCCCCAGTGTCCGTGAATGTACGCAACATTCTCTTCGGGAGATCCGGAAAACTGGTATTCGAAAACTGAGTCCTCGCGGAAACCACCATGATTGCCGATGCGACCCCGCTTGTGGCCCAGGTACAGCTCGGGAGAGGGTGGATAGCACGTGGCTCCGGGTCGATCTTCGGCGCGAACTGGCTGCATGATCGGCGGCAAGGCTACCCCGGGAGCGATTTCACGCAACAATTCCTGGATGGCTTCTTCGAACTCGGCGTACGCGCCTTCGCCAAACTGGGCGAACCGCAAGTAGCCTTCGCCATCCAGCAGGTACTTGGTGGGCCAGCAACGATTGGCGAATGCCTTCCAGAGTTCGTAATTGTTGTCGATGACGATCGGGTAAGTAAGGCCGAACTCGCGGATGCCGCGCTCCACGTTGCTTTCATACTGCGCGAAGGTGAATTCCGGGGTGTGTACGCCGATCACGGCCAGGCCCTTGTTGCCGTAACGCTCGTGCCAGCCCTGCACGTAGGGCAGCGTGCGGATGCAATTCACGCAGGTGTAATCCCAGAAGTCGATGAGGACTGCCTGCCCGCGAAGCTGGCGCAAGGTTAAGGCAGGCGAGTTGAGCCATATACGCCCGATTTCCGGCGCGCGTACCTTTGCTTTTTCGACTCTCATACCGCGGATTTTTCCAGGCGCTTCCCCGCCAGTGCAGCGCAGTATTCCACCAGGTCGCGGTCCTCAGGACTGAAGGCGGCGGGAAAGTGACTATCGATGTCCAGTTCGCCGACGACTTCATTCTTCACGAAGACCGGAACCACGATCTCCGATTTGGTTTCGATGGAGCAGGCAAGATAGCGGGGGTCGTTGTTGACGTCATCGACAACGATGGTTTTGCCGGTGGACGCCGCCGCGCCGCAGATGCCTTGATTCAGTGGAATGCGGGTGTGCGGCGTCATGGCGCCTTCAAAGGGTCCCAGGGCCAACACCGCGGGCTTGCTTTTTTCCAGCATGTAGAAGCCGACCCAGTTGTACTTGAGCATGCGCTCGTGCAGGAAGGTGACGATGTCGCGCATGAGTTGTTCGGCGGAGCCGGGCTTGGCGGCGAGCTGATCGAGCTCTCTTTTCAATTCCTGATTCTTGGAGGCGACGGCCATAGGCATATGTTATCAGCGCGCCATTGTTTGCGAGTACGGCGCGTGCACGTCGGTAATGCAGCGTAATCCATGGGGCCGGGGAAAGTGCTCCGGGTGAATCGCGGCTGCCAGCGCGTGCAAGCCCTGGATCAGCGATGGTCCCGGCGTGTTCAGGAATTCGTCGCGGATGCAATACACCCGCCCGTTCCGGACCGCGCTCAATTCACCCCATTGACGGCCATCGATGATCTTCTGCAATGGTACACGATCCCCGGCGCCACACCACGCAGCGATGACGACTTGGGGATCGCGCTGGCGCACGTCTTCGCGGGTGGTCCGCTTGCCCGCTTCGCCCACGAACTTGCCTCCAGCCGCTTCCACCAACTCGGCCACCCAGGGTTGCGACGCGATCACGGGATTGCCCCATTCTTCGCAAAACACCCATGGCCGGTTGTCGGGCGCAAGCGCAACCGTCTTCGCGCGCACGTGTTCAATCTCCCGCTGCATGCTGGCGATCAGCTCTGAACCTCGTTCAGGAACGCCAATAGCTCCGGCGATCACGGCGATGTCCGCATAAATATCTGCCAGAGAGCGCGGGGCGAGGCCGAGGAAACGGGCGCCCGCCTTCATAATTTCAGCTACCGCCTTCTCCTGGTAGGGAACGGCGGCGATCACGAGATCGGGATTCACCGAAGCGATTTCATGCGCTTGAGCTGTCCAGGAATCGGCAAGGATAAGCCGTCCAGAAGCGACTCCCGGGCAAATGTCCGCGCAATATTTCGTGCAGGCCACCAGGCGGCCGAGTTCTCCCAGGCTGGCGAGAATAGAGGTTGCGCTCGGTTGCAGGCTAACCACCCGCCGGGGAAGATAGAGAAAACTAATGTCGCACCTCGCGTCCTGCCTGGTTTCATTATGCCGTGAAGCCGGAACTCGTGCTGTGCGTTGCCGGCAGAGCCGCGCGCCGCGGCAGAGGATGTTCAGAATGGGAAGCCTGCACGCGGTCGCGCTGAATAATTGCTTGACGCATGCAACTAAATCAGCGATACTGGCGCCAGATGACAATGCCACGCCAGGACGGCTTGATCCAGCAATGGTGGGACGAACTGGAGCGCCTCTCCGGCATTCTCGGCCAGGTAGGTCCCGACGAGGTCTGCTGTGACGGGCTCAGCCAGCGCCAGACGGCGATCTTGCGCATCCTGGTGCGCAGCGAAGGAGCCCGCCTCAGCGATCTCGCGGCGCTTTCCGGCATCACGCCGAGCGCCATGACTCGGGTGCTGGAGAAACTGGAGGCGCGCGGGCTGGTGGAACGTGTTCGCGGCGCCCAGGCGGATGGACGGGCGTCGTCGGTGCGGATCACCGCCGCGGGTCGCAAGACGAGGGAACTTCTGGACAATCTCATGCGCGAACGGATAGAGCAAATTATCCGCTCGCTGCCAAGAGCGCGGCGCGCTTCGATCCTGAGTTCGCTGAAGGCGCTCAATGACGCCATCGAGACCGCGGGCTGTTGCGCGCTGAATGCTCCGGTTTCGCGTCTGGTCCATATCGATTCGACAAAAGAAAGGAAACAGAAATGAGCAATGAAGGCATCACCACCGCGGTTGCGGAACACTATGGTGCGGTCGCTCGCGGCGAGGCCTCGGCCTGTTGCGGTCCGGTGCAGGATGTCGCCCGTGCCATCGGGTACAGCGCCGAAGAGCTCGCCATCGCCGGCGACGCGAACCTGGGGCTCGGCTGCGGAAACCCGCTGGCGCTGACCGAAATCGCTCCCGGCATGACCGTGCTCGACCTCGGCTCCGGGGCGGGATTCGACGCCTTTCTCGCATGGAACCGGGTCGGCCCGAGCGGGCACGTGATCGGCGTGGACATGACCGATGACATGCTCCAGTTGTCCCGTCAGAATGCGCAGAAGCGTGGAGCCGCCAGCGTCGAGTTTCGCAAAGGATTGATCGAGAAATTGCCCGTCGAGAGCGCTTCCATCGATTACGTGATCAGCAACTGCGTCATTAATCTTTCGGCGGACAAGCCCGCGGTGTTCCGGGAGATTGCCCGCGTCCTCAAGCCGGGAGGTCGCTTTGCCGTAAGTGACATCGTGCTCCTCAAGCCGCTGCCCCAGGCGCTGGCTCGCGACATCGGCGCTTACGTGGGATGTATTGCGGGCGCGAGCCTGCTGACGGAATACCTCGGCTTCGCGCTCCAGGCCGGACTTCACGATCTGCAAATTCCGCGCATCGCGCATGGGGGCGATCTGGTGCAGATACTTGCGCCGGAGGGATTCACCAGCCCCAAGGGAAGCTCATGCTGCGGCTCAACGGTTTCGATTACCTCTCTGAAGAACCCGGATGAGCTGGTGCGGCAGGCCTCCGAAGCGCTGGCTTCGATCAAATTGCACGGCCGCAACTAGGGCGTGGCCCAGCAAATTCAAACCGTGCTCTTTGCCTGCGTGCACAACGCCGGACGCTCGCAGATGGCAGCGGCTTTCTTTAATCTCCTTGCTGACCCGGCGAAAGCACGGGCCGTCTCCGCCGGCACGCGCCCCGCGCAACGTATTCATCCGGAAGTGATCGGCGCTATGAATGAGGTCGGGTTGGACCTGACCTCAATTAAGCCCAGGCGTTTGACTGAAGAACTGGCTGCCGGCGCCTCGCTTCTTGTCACCATGGGTTGCGGCGAGAGCTGTCCTGTAATTCCCGGACTCCGACGCGAGGATTGGGCGCTCGCCGATCCCAGGGGCCAAGACATTGCTCGCGTGCGCCAGATTAGAGACCAGATTCGGTGGGAAGTGGCCAGGCTTATCGCCACGGAAGGCTGGAAGCTTTCCGGTTTTGACACTGCAACCGGGCCAAGTGCCGATTAGCCATCAGTTAACGCATTTGCGTTATGATAGCCTCAGAGCTATCGCGTGAATCGAGATTGAGTTTGGGGTTGGTGAGAGGCAGTTCGCCGTTCTCAAGCTAACCTGGCGAAAGCAACGCCCATCGCAGCCACGATTCAAACCTGCAAATGACGGGGCCTACAGGACGGAGACACCGCTTTGAAGTGACCAGATTTTCCACTGTCAGCCATTTCTGACACCCCGTGTTATGTCGCCAAGGCAGCACTTGCGCTTCTCCGTTTCGTCTCCCATTATCTTTGAGGTTTGTTAAAGCTGCCCGGAAGACGTCTGACTGTCTCCACGCCCTGCCGAACATCCGGGTAAAATAAAGGTAAAAGTGGGGAAAGATGCTGCATCTCAATTTGGTCACAGAGATGAAGCGGGCTGCCCCGTTCCACTCTGATCGTTCCTTCGCGCCACTCAGCGGTCCCGTTCTCGTCAAGGAGAGAGATGAAGTCGTTTCGATCTGGTCTTTCCTGCACCGCCGCTCTCTTTGCCATAGCCGCCGGCTTCGGACTGGTGGCGCGCGAAACTGCGCATGGCGAACTGCACTGGCAATCTCCTAAAAAGCAGGAACTCAGGGTTCGGCTGATCGCGCTGGCATTGGCGCCGCCGCGTTCGTCCTTTTTCCCCAACCAGGAGGTGTTTGTAGCGGCGCTGGAAGTGACCAAGGACGAGTCGCGGCTAATCAAGCTGGTCTATGAATTTTTGCCCTATCAACCGCCGCTTTCCGATTACGGCATGGATTACTCACTACTTCACGAGATTCGGGCGGAGCGCGACCCTAGTTGCGATGAGACCCTCAAGGACATGAGCTACCCGCGATATGTGCCGGAGTGGCCGCGGGCTGACCAGTCATGGAAATATTCGCTGGATTCCCCCGAGCTGAATCCGGAGAGACGGCACGCGCGTTTACCCTGTTACCAGACTACTGCGCAGGACTACGATCGCTCGGTTCACCAGCCCCCCAGTGAAGAAGATCGCCCATAAGCGCCGCCGCTTCAATACGTGAAAAGTGAATCTACTCGACACTTCAGTCTGGACTCCATCCCTCTGGATGTAGCGCAAAAAAGAAGGGCGACATTTCCATGAAATGCCGCCCAACTCGCCTAGTTGTATTCCTGTAGTGATTTCAAACTACCTCTCGATTCGGCCCTCGTATATGACGGCGATCACGGCCTCTATACAGCCTTGCGTTCGTCTTCCGCGCTCTCATCGAAGCGATCGGTCGCCGGGCCCACGCTGCAGGTCGTGCAGCTGTGGGTGATATCGCGGCGGCGTTGCCGCAGACGCGACTCGAACGTTGACCAGCGTGGACCAATTCCCGACGCGCTGTTGGAAATCACCACTTCATCGGCTCCGGCCGGCACGATGCGGCTGGTGTCCACGTTTACCGGTTCGCGTGACGTTCCCGGCTCGATGGGGATTTCAGTCGCCTCGGGCGTGATATTGCGATCGCTGCCCTGTTTGTGCTGCACGGGACCGTCACTCCAGGCTTTCTGGTAGCGCTTCTCGTAATCACCCCAGCGCTCCTCGGATGAAACATCCTCCTCCTGGTAAGGAGGGAAGTTCTCCACCTGCTCCTTGGTCAATTCCACCTGGTAGTCGTCTTTATGCTTGGTGGAAGGACGTACGCGATCCACCGGAACCACGAATTTCTTGGTTCGCAACCAGCCGCCGGTATCGATCACCACGTAGCGAATGGCTCCCGTGCTGTGATCAAAGATCACGTCGCTGATCTTGCCCAGTTTGTCGTCATTGGTTCCGTACACACTTGACCCGCGTATGTCCTCGGCCGCTTCCGTGTCCGAGAAGCGGTAATCGCGTAAGGTTCCGTAGTGCGCCATGCTGCCTCCGTAGAATAGATTTGCTTTCTCTTGCACCCTTTGGTTCAGCGCTCTTTGGATGCCAGATTCAGTGACGCGGAGGTACGGCACCTGCAAAACCGCTTTCAGCTAGTCGGGGTGCAAAGCCTGAGACTTTGTCGACAGCGGCGGCCCCGCACACTGTGGAAAAAGTCGTCGTGCTTTTCGTATTCAAGAATGTGACCCCAGGTGTCTTGTGGGCTCACAAAATTATCGGCGAGCGCGAGAAAAATTTCGATCTGCACAAGCTGAAAATCATGATGTCTGCGATTTGAAACTGGCTGCTGACTAGTGTTGTACCGGTAAGTTGCTGCCTTGATTTGTGCGGGATTTCCGCAGGTATGGTTGGTCTATAATCAAGAGCAGGTACTTTCCTACTCAAAATGTATATAGATTCCTTACTGGCAACAGTGATGGGCGGCGAAGTTCTCGATCTGGTGAACGAGACCGGAGTCGTAGCCAAGGGCGTTCTGCTGATCCTTTTGATCTTCAGCCTGGTATCGTGGGCGGTAATCCTTTCGAAGTGGAGCTTACTACGCCGGGCGCGCGTGCAAAGCGGGCGTTTCATTCGCGCATTCCGCAAGGCGCAGCGCTTGCAGGACGTGGCGGCAGTGGCGGAGCAGTTCCGTCCCAGCCCGCTGGTGGGCGTTTTCGAAGGTGGCTTTGAGGAATACCGCCGTCAAGGCGCCATGTCGACCGGGCACGTGAATAGTACCGTCGCCGTCCAGCGCGCTATGCAGATTTCCGCGTCGGAAGAGTTGACCCGCCTGGAGCGCAACATGCCCTGGCTGGCGATCACGGGCGCGGTCACACCGTTCATCGGTTTATTCGGGACGGTTTGGGGCATCATCGATGCCTTCCATGGCCTGGGTACTGCCGGCGCAGCCACTCTGCGGGCCGTGGCTCCCGGCATTTCGGAAGCCTTGATCACCACCGCGGCAGGCCTGGCGGCCGCGATTCCCGCCGTCATCGCCTACAACCTGATTGGCGGATCGATTCGCGAGTTCGGCGCGCGGGGAGATGATTTCGCGCTGGAGATGCTGAACGCGGTCGAGCGTCCGCAAACGCAAACCGTGCGTACCGCGGTCGAAGTGCCGGAGGTGCGGCGTTAATGGCTTTCACCGCGCCGAATGGCCGCACGCAAACTTCCCTCGCCGACATCAACATCACTCCCCTGGTCGACGTGGTGCTGGTCCTGCTGATTATCTTCATGGTGACCGCGCCGGTGTTGCAGTCGGGCATTGAAGTGAATGTGCCGAGAACCCGGACCGTAAAGGAAGTCACCGAAGAGCGGCTGGTGATTTCCATCAACAAGCAGCAGCGGGTTTTTCTGGGGAATGACGCGGTCAATATCAACGACATCGGCAACATTCTGCGGCAGAAAATTCGCGACCCGCAGCACCAGTCCATTTATGTGCGGGCCGATGAAGATGTTCCCTTCGGCGCGTTCGCGACCGTGATGGACGCAGTCAAGTCGTCGGGCATCAGCAACGTGAGCATCGTCACCCAGCCCATCAATCCTCATGGCAGCCAACGCTGACATCTTTCTCGAGCACGAGAGTTGGGGCCGTCCGCTGGCCTGGTCGGTGGCGCTGCATGTTGCGTTCTCGCTTCTGATTACCGGCTACGCGATTCTTGTCCCGAAGGGCACGGGTTCGAACTGGGGCGCAGGGGGCGGAGGGGACGCGATCGGGGCGACCCTGGTCAGCACGGTTCCACTGCCGGCCGCTCCGGATGCACAGAACGTGCTGGCGAACGAGTCCAAGGGCCTCAGTCATTCCATTCCCAACATGCCGCTGCCGGACGTGAAAGAGCCGGATGTCATCCCGATTCCTGACAAGAATGCGAAGAAGACCAAGCCGGAAACCACCGCGACGCGGCGAAAGCCGGTGCAACCTGCTCCTCAACCGGAAGAGCCCAGCAATGTGATTCCGTTCGGCGAGGGGGGACCGGTCAGCGGTCCGTACGGGACGTTCAGCGCGGGAGGGGCGAAGGGCGGCTTTGGTTTCACCGGAGGCGGCGGAGATTTCGGCAACCGGTACGCATGGTATGTGCGGGTGGTGCAGCAGAAGGTTTCGGAGAATTGGCTTAAATATGAAGTCGATCCGCGGGTAAGCGAAGCACGACGGGTGTATGTCTTCTTCGATATCAACCGGTCAGGTCAGCCGACCAACGTGCAGATTGAGCAATCGAGCGGCGTGCCGTCGCTGGACCAGTCGGCGGTGCGGGCTTTACAGCGCATCGACACTTTCGGTCCGTTGCCGGCGGATTACCCGGGGAGCAAGGTATCGGTGGAGTTCTGGTTCGATTACAAGCGTTGAGTTGAACTTTTCCGGACATGGGTATGCCTAGGAGTAACTTGTTGAGCATCAAGCGTCGCATTACGATACATTCACCAGCGGTGGGCAGTGCTGGCCGAATGAAAAAAGGGAAGATTGCCCGGCTTTGCACGGTAGGGTTCTCAGCCGTTTGCGCAGTTTTACTGGCCCTGGTTTTGCCGGCATTCGCACAGGACTGGATCCGCACCGGCACCGGCCTGGGCGTGGAAAAAGTGCGCCTGGCCGTGCCCGACTTCAAGCCATCCACGCAGGATTCGAAAAACGCCGAACTGCTCAAGGTCTTCAACGACACATTGTGGAACGACCTGGACACGGCCGGCATTTTTGACCTGGTCTCGAAGAGCTTTTATCCCACCGATTTTCCCGGCGCGCCCGCGGAAATGAAATTCGAAGCGTGGAATGCGCCGCCGCCCAACGCCTCGATGGTGGCGTTTGGCAATCTCGGCATCACCGGCACCCAGGTCGCGGTGCAAGGCTGGCTGTACGACGTCAAGAACATCACGTCACCCCAGGTCCTGGGCAAGCAGTACACGGATGCGGCGACCACGGACGCGGCCCGCCTCATTGCCCATAAGTTCGCGGACGAAATCATTTTCCGCATGGGTGGCGGAGTGCAGGGTGTCGCCGAAACCAAAATTTATTTTGTCAGCGAGCGCGGCGGCCACAAAGAGATCTGGGTCATGGACTACGACGGGGCAAATCAGCACGCAGTCACGCATCTCGGATCGATTTCGCTCTCACCGAGGATTTCGCCCGACGGCTCGCGCCTGGCATTCAGTTCGCTCACCAAGACAGGTTGGGAAATTTTGATGTACTCCATCGATTTGGGGCGGATGGTGGCGTTTCCTCACTTCGGCGGAACGAATCTGTCACCGGCATGGTCGCCGGACGGTACGAAGCTGGCATTCTCCGGATCACGCAGCGGCGATTCGCAGATCTATATCGCTGACGCTTCCGGCGGCAACCTGCGCCGGCTTACCAACGGGCGGGGGCCGGACGTTTCTCCGAGCTGGAATAAGAAGACGGGCGCGCAGATCGCTTTTGTCAGCGGACGGACCGGGCTGCCCCAGATTTACACCATGGAAGCCGACGGCACCAACGTGCAGAAGATGACGGACCAGGGATACGCCGTGTCTCCGCAGTGGTCGCCCAATGGACAATTCCTGGCGTTTTCATGGATGCGGAAATACGGTCCCGGCATGCCGGGCTCGAACGACCTGTACCTGATGGACATCGCCAGCAAGCAGTGGGTGCAGTTGACGCATGACGGTAGCCGCAACGATTTTCCCTCGTGGTCGCCGGATAACCGGCACATTGTATTTCAGTCGAACCGCTCCGGCAGTGAGCAGATCTGGACCATGCTGGCGGACGGCACGAAGCTGCAGCAGTTGACGTTTACGGGAAAGAATTCACAACCGAATTGGACGTGGAAGTAGAAGTTTTTTTTGCTTGAGAACTCATAAGTAATGCCACTGGCGGACGTGGACGGAGTTGGCAGTCCACGCCGCCGCCCACATCAACCGTGCGCCGAAAAGTGCGCCATACCGCAGGGAGGAGAAGGTGAAGCAGCAGAGGATAAAGTGGATTACTCTAATATTGGCTTTGGGCGCCATCATGATGCTGGGCGCCTGCAAGAAGAAGGCGGCACCACCGCCCCCGCCGCCCCCACCGCCGCCGCCGGCGCCGACCGCCTCGATTTCCGCAAACCCGAACACCATTGAGAAGGGGCAGTCGACCACGATTTCCTGGCAGACGACGAATGCCACGGACGTCAGCATCGACGGCATTGGCCCGGTGGATCCGAACGGTTCACGGTCGGTGACCCCAACCGAATCGGCCACCTATCACCTGACGGCCAAAGGAGCCGGGGGCACGCAGGACGCCACCGCGCGGGTGACGGTCACGCTGCCGCCGCCGCCGCCACCACCGCCGCCATCGGCAACCGAAGAAGAGCTCTTCGCACAGAATGTGAAGGACATCTACTTCGATTACGACAAGTCCGACATTCGCGCGGACCAGCAATCGGCATTGCAGAGCGATGCCCAGTTCCTGGCGCAACATCCCAATATTCAGTTCACGGTTGAGGGACACTGCGACGAACGCGGATCGACGGAGTACAACCTGGCGCTAGGCACCAGCCGCGCGGAGTCCGTGAAAAATGCCTTGGTCCAGGCGGGCGTGAATGCCGGCCGCATCAAGACCATCAGCTACGGCAAAGAAAAGCCGTTCTGCTCGGAGTCCAACGAATCGTGCTGGCAGCAGAACCGCCGCGGGCACTTCGTCTACAGCCACTAAGGAGCGGGGGCGACGGCGGGACGGCAAAAGCCGTCGCCCTTGATTTCTTGCCAGTGGCGGTCCGTGTGCATCCGCTGGACACAGGCGGATTCTTGGCCTGAAAATGGGAAGCAACATGAACATTCAGCGACTTTCCGCAACCTCCAGCCTGCTGGCGACCTTGGTGTTGTGCACGCTCCCGGCTTTTGGCGCGAGCAAAGAAATCATCCAGTTGCAAACCCAGGTGCAGCAGCTGCAGGACCAGATGGCGCGCATGCAGCAGTCCTTCGATGAGCGCATGGGCGTGATGCAGCACCTGATCGAACAGAGCACGGATAACGTCAATAAAGTCTCGGCGGGCCTGGGCACGCTGCAATCGTCGCTGGAAAAGCAGCAGGCTGATTCCGGAGGCAAAGTCGACCAGATCTCCGGGCAAATTCAGTCGCTGAACGACACCATGGACGAGCTCAAGGCGCGCCTGGCGAAGGTGGGCAAACAACTGGAAGATATGCAGGCCGCGCAACAGAACCTGAACCAGCAGCCGGCCGGCGCCGCGCAGACGCCTCCCCCGCAAGCTCCGCCACCGGACGTGCTCTATAACAATGGGCTCCGCGATTACAATGGCGGAAAAACCGACCTGGCGGCGCAGGAATTCACCGACTACATCAAGTACTATCCCAATACCGATCTCACCGGGAACGCCTATTTCTATCTCGCCGAGCTGCAATACAAACAGGGGAACTTCCAGACTGCGCTGCAGAACTACGACCAGGTTCTGCAGAACTTTCCGACGGGGAACAAAGCGGCATCCGCGCAATTGAAGAAAGGAATGGCGCTGGTGCAGCTGGGGCAGAAAGACGACGGCATCCGCGAACTGCGGCACGTCGTGCAGCGCTATCCGCGAACCAACGAAGCGCTGCAGGCAAAAGAGCAGTTGCGTCGTTTGGGAGTGAGTACCACGGCGGCTAAGCCTTCGGCCGCCAGAGAGCAATAGCCATCGGCTTGTTTCATGCTGGCAGCCGCCAGCGAAGGGATGTCACTTCTTTGTTTGACTGAATTTGTCTGCCGCGGCTCCCGCTGAGCTTTTATTTCCCCACGTACATTTCCGGAAACTGTTGACGCAGATGCGCTACCTTGGGCGCATCGTTGAACATGATGTAAGGGTCGTGGGGGTGAAGTGTCGCGTAGTCCTGATGGTAGGCCTCGGCCGGATAAAACGCCTTCAGGGGAGCGACCTGGGTCACGATAGGACGGGGAAATACTTTTGCGGCGGTGAGCTGAGCGATGTAAGCCTCGGCAATACGCTTCTGCTCGTCGCTGGTATACAAGATCGCCGAGCGATACTGAGTTCCCTCGTCAGGACCCTGACGGTTCAATTCCGTGGGATCGTGAGCCACGGAGAAGAAGACGCGGAGCAACTGGCCATAGGTGACCTGGGATGGATCAAAAGTGATCTCGACCGACTCGGCGTGGCCGGTGCTGCCCGTCGAAACCTGCTCGTAATTGGGATTATTTGCGGTGCCTCCCGCGTATCCGGAGGTGGCCTTGAGAACGCCCTTCACGTGCTGAAAGACCGCCTGCACTCCCCAGAAGCATCCACCGGAAAGTACCGCGGTTTCGCTTCCATGATTCGGCTCAAGTGCAGCGTCGCTGGCTGCAGCAGGGAACGAGTTGCTGGCCCCGGCAGCGCTAGAGGTGATTCCCACGGCTGCAAGCGCGAGTACGATGCCAAGGAGCAGGGATGAACGCGACATAAATGCCTCCGAACCATGAATGGCGGCCCGTTCACTTAGAGTGTTGAGCGGCACAAAAGTTTCAAGGCAAGTCCGGTCACAAATATTACGGGTTGACGAGGATGAGCTCCTGCCGTTTGCAATGACGTGACCTTGCTCCGAGAACTCGGGTAGTGAGATGCAAGAATCAGGGTCAGTCGCCGGCATTGTTTTCATGTTATGCTGCGCTCAAGTTCATCCCAAGGAAGCCCTTGCTGCTCGAACTGCGTCTCGAGAATTACGCCGTCATCGACAACGCCGCGGTCGAATTCGGGGCGGGACTTAATCTTCTTACCGGCGAGACCGGCGCCGGAAAATCCATCCTCATTGACGCGCTCGCGCTACTCCTGGGCGACAAGGCCTCGTCCGAAGTTGTCCGGACAGGCGCAGAGCGGGCGGTCATCTCGGCGGTATTTGAAGCCGAAGCGGGCGTGGAGAAAGCCATCCGAAAAGTACTGGAGGCTAATGGCATCGACACAGAAGATGAGTCGATCATTGTGCGGCGGGAGATTGCGGCTGGGGGCAAGGGCAGGGTTTTTCTGAATAATCAACCGGCGACGGTGAGTGTGCTTCGGCAATTGGCGCCGCACCTGGCGGTAGTCCACGCGCAGAATGAGTCCATCCTGTCATTTGACGGCCCGACGCGGCTGGCCCTGCTCGACGCGTATGCAGGAGTCAACAGCGAGACAGGGGTGCAGGCATTTGATGGCTGGAAGGCAATTCGAAGCCAGATTAAGGAACTGGAGCGGGGTGAACAGGACCGCTTGCGGCTGCTGGACCTATGGACATTTCAGAACCGCGAGATCGAGCAGGCAAAACTGCAGCCCGGCGAGAACGAGCGCCTGGAAAGCGAGAAACGGGTGCTGGCGAATGCCGAGAAGATCTACAACGCGGTCATGAATGCGTTCGACCTGCTATACGAGGGGAACGGGTCGGCATCCTCGTCATTGCGGGCGGCGCAGAAGCAGATCGAAGAACTGTCGCGATATGAACCGAAATTCGAGGAGGCGCTTGCGGCGTTGGAGTCGGCGCGTATTAGCGTCGAGGATGTGGGTGCGACTTTGCGCGACTACGCGGGAGGCATTCAGGCGTCGCCGGAACACCTGGCCGAGGTAGAGGACAGGCTTGCCACGATTGACCGCCTGAAACGAAAGTATGGGCCGAGCCTGGAACAGGTGATCAACTTTGGCGAGGAGATCAGCCGCAAGCTTTCGGAGATGGAGAACAAGGACGAAGTCCTGGGTGAACTGCGAGAGGACCTGGCGCGGGCGGCGCAGGAATATCTGAAAGCAGCGAGAGCGGTGTCGGCCAAGAGGAAAGAGGCGGCGCGGAGATTGGAAAAGACGGTGGAAGGCGAAATCAACGACCTGGCTATGAAGTCGACATTCCGGATTCAGATTTCGAGTTCCGAAGAAGAAGGGAACTGGTCCGCCAGCGGCATCGATGAGGTGGTTTACATGATCTCCACCAATCCCGGGGAGCCGCTGCGGCAACTCGAACACATTGCTTCGGGAGGCGAACTTTCGCGCGTCATGCTGGCGCTGAAGGCCAGCGTAGAGGCAGGAGCTTCCAAGGGAGGAAAGAAGAACTCCACCCAGCGCACGCTGGTGTTCGACGAAATCGACACCGGGATTGGCGGGCGGGCAGCGGAAGCGGTCGGCAGGAAGTTGAAGGCATTGGCACGCACCAGCCAGGTACTTTGTGTAACCCACTTGCCTCAAATCGCCACCTTCGCCGACCGTCACTACGTGATTGAGAAGAAAGTGTCATCGGGAAAAACCGTCACCACGGTGCGCCATATCGCTGGAGACGAACGCACCGAGGAAGTAGCGCGCATGATTAGTGGCGCCAAGTTGACCGACACGTCCCGCAAGCATGCCGAGCAGATGATCAAGGCGAATGCTTAGCGAGGCGTTGCCCGGGTTGGAGTCCTGCCCTGTTTAGCTAATATGCCCAGCTAAGTGCAGTACACAGTTCAGCTCGGCTTCGGTGAAGACCCGAAGGACGGTGTTGCTGGCCAACGTTTGTGATCCGGTGGTTTGCTGATCCAGCAAAGCTGAGTGTCAGGGCTTCTTCAACGTGGGCAGTCAAAACAAACGTGATACTTGTCTCCGCGGGCCAATACGACGTAAGACGGATCCGGTAAAGGCAGCCCTTCCCCGTTCGGGTGCCAATATGCGCCAATGGCTGCTAATCCTTGCAGTTTCTGTCGCTTACATTGACCGACGCGAGCTTTTTCAGTAACTTACGGTATAGTTCTGCCATCAGGAAAAGTGTAACCTTATGGGAGTGGGGCTTATTGTGTCTAACTCTGAAAGCAAGACTCTGCTTTTATTGAAGCCGCGTGGCTTCTGCGCGGGCGTGGTCCGCGCCATTGATATTGTCCGCATTGCCTTGGAGGCTTTCGGACCGCCCATCTACGTCCGCAAGGAGATCGTCCACAATCGTTTTGTCGTGGAAGAACTGCAGGCGAAAGGTGCAATTTTTGTCGACAGCGTGGATGAGGTTCCAGAGGGCGAACGGGTCATTTACAGTGCCCACGGCGTCTCCCCGGAGGTCCGCGACGGGAGTAAGTTGCGCAAATTGCGGGTGATTGACGCCACTTGCCCGCTGGTCACCAAGGTTCACGTGGAAGCGGTCAAGTTCGCCAAGGAAGGCTATTCGTTAATTCTGATTGGGCATCATGATCACGATGAGGTGATCGGGACCCTGGGGGAAGCGCCGGCGGTCACGCAGGTGGTTGGTTCTCCAGAAGACGTTGCGGCACTGACGGTCCCCGATCCCGACCGAATCGCTTACCTGACCCAGACCACCCTAAGCCTGGACGAAACCAAGGACATCATCGCGGCGTTACAAGAAAAATTCCCCAATATCAAGGGGCCGGCGGCGCAGGACATCTGCTATGCGACAGAAAACAGGCAAGTTGCGGTGAAGCAGGTGGCCTCAGAAGCAGATTTGGTACTTGTGGTGGGTTCGGATAACAGTTCTAATTCGAACCGGTTGGTAGAAGTAGCGAGGAACTTGGGAACCAATGCGCATCTAATCGACAGCTACAAAAACATCAAGGCGGATTGGTTAGCCAGCGTGCGAACGATTGCCCTGACTGCTGGGGCATCGGCTCCGGAGTGCCTGGTGGAAGAAGTAGTGAAGTTCCTGATGTCGCAAGGCTTCGGCAACGTGAAGGAACTGGAAGTAATGCCAGAGAACGTGCGCTTCGGTCTACCACCGGAAATTGTGGAGGCTATTGCGGCCGCTCCCGCGAGCGCAGCCGCCGAGTAACGAAAAAAAGCATGGAAGAACACTCCCCCTCCCCCGCAGCGCCATCCGCGCCGCAACTGCGCTTTGGCAAGATTGATGATCTCTCCAGCCGAGTGGCCGTGAGCGTCGATGCGGCCCGCAAATTCCTCTTCTCGCAACAGTCCGACGAGGGCTACTGGTGTGGCGAGTTGGAAGCCGACAGCACGCTGGAATCGGATTACATCCTCTTGCACACGTTGCTTGGCACGGGTAACCAAGCGCGCTTCGAAAAGTGCGCGAACTACATCATTCAACATCAGAACGAGGACGGGGGCTGGGCCATTTATGCAGGAGGCCCGGCGAATATCAGCGCGTGCGTGAAGGCATATTTCGCGCTGAAACTGACCGGCTATTCTCCCGATCACCCGGTCCTGGAGCGCGCCCGTAAGAAGATCCTGGAAATGGGCGGCGTGACAGAAGTTAATACCTTCACCAAGATTTATCTCTGCTTTCTTGGACAGTACGATTACGACGCAGTTCCGGCGATTCCGCCGGAGATCGTGCTGTTTCCCAACTGGTTCTGGTTCAACATTTACGAAATCTCTTCATGGTCGCGGGCCATTCTGGTTCCGCTGTCGATTTGCTATGCGAAGAAACCGTTCCGCAAGATTCCGGCGGAGATGGGAATCGACGAGTTGTTTGTGGGCGGACGCAACAAGTCTCGGATGCGTCTGCACTGGTCGAAAAAGCTGATTTCGTGGCGAAATTTCTTCCTCTGTCTTGATCGTCTGACACACTGGCTGGAAGCGGTTCATATTCGGCCGCTGCGTTCCATAGCGCTGAAGCAAGCCGAAAAGTGGATGCTGGAACATTTCGAGATGAGCGACGGCCTGGGGGCGATCTACCCGTCGATGCTGAACGCGATCATCGCCCTGCGTTGCCTGGGGTACTCGCTGGACGACCCACAGGTGATCCGCGCGATGGATGAATTCGAAAAGCTCGGGATCGAAGAAGGCGACACCTTCCGGATGCAGCCCTGCATGTCGCCGGTATGGGACACGGCGTATGCGATGTTTGCCCTGGGCGAAGCCGGGGTTCCGGCGACCGATCCACGCATAGTGAAGTCCGCCGACTGGATCCTGCAAAAACAAGTGCGTACCGCGGGGGACTGGACGGTAAAAAACCGGGAGGGGCGGCCGGGCGGCTGGTATTTCGAATTCAATAACGAGTTTTATCCCGACGTCGATGATAGCGCGATGGTCTGCCTGGGACTGACGCACGCGGAACATCCCAATGGGCGCTATCAACGCGAATCAGTGCAGCGCGCCATTGACTGGATCTTCTCGATGCAATGTAAGAACGGCGGCTGGGCCTCATTCGACAAGAACAACGACAGAATGGTGTTCGAACACATTCCCTTTGCCGATCACAATGCCATGCTGGATCCGCCGACGGTCGACATCACCGGCCGGATTCTCGAGATGCTGGCGGCGTACGGTTACGACAAGAACCACCGCGCGGTGAAGAAGGCGCTGAAATTCATTCGTGAGGAGCAGGAGGCGGACGGCTCCTGGTTCGGCCGCTGGGGCGTGAACTACGTTTACGGCACCATGCTGGTGTTGCGCGGGCTGGAAGCTATCGGCATTGACCACCACGAACCCTACGTGCAGCAAGGCGCGGAGTGGCTGCGGATGGTGCAGAATGCGGACGGCGGCTGGGGTGAAACCTGCGGTTCATACGACGATCCGACGACGCGCGGGGTTGGGCCCAGTACTCCGTCGCAGGCCGCGTGGGCGATCATGGGCCTGCTGGCCGCGAGCGATACGCGCAGTGATTCGGTCGCGCGAGGCATCGCATACCTGCTGCGCACGCAGAAAAAAGATGGATCGTGGGATGAGCCTTTCTACACCGGAACTGGGTTTCCGCGCGTGTTCTACCTGAAGTATCACATGTACCGCCAATACTTCCCGCTGATTGCGCTCACGACGTACGCCAAAGTGATGGCAGAAGAGAGTAAGGCCTAGGGGCTTCGGATCCTGGCTCGCCGTTTCAGCCTGCGCTGAAAGCCGTGCGGCGGGGTTCAAGAGTTCCATGGCGGCGTTGAAAACGGGAACTGAGAACTGCGAGTGAGAGCGTTCGTAACAGGCGCGAGCGGATTTGTTGGCAGTCACGTGGCACAAGTTCTTAACGAGCAGCGAGCCGATCTGCGGCTGCTGGTACGCTCGACCAGCGATCTCCGCAACCTGCAGGCATTAAGCGCGGAACGAGTCGTCGGCGATTTACGCATCCCGGATTCGTATGAAAAAGCGCTGCAGGGATGTGACGCGGTTTTCCACGTCGCGGCCGATTACCGGTTGTGGATTCGCGATCCGGAGCAGATGTACCGATCCAATGTGGACGGCACCCGTGGGCTGCTGGAAGCTGCGCAGAGAAACGGCGTGAGGCGTGTGGTGTACACGTCGAGCGTGGCGACGATGGGGTTCACCGGCAGTGGCTCTTCGGCGGATGAGAATTCGCCAGTGTCGCTCAAGGAGATGATCGGCGACTACAAACGTTCGAAGTTCATGGCCGAAGAACTCGCCCTGCGGCAGGGGCGGGAAGCGGCGACCGGGAAGGGAACTGAAGTGGTGGTGGTGAATCCAACCACCCCAGTCGGGGAGCGCGACATCAAACCTACGCCGACCGGCCGAATCGTTGTCGATTTCTTGAAGAAGAAGTTTCCGGCCTACGTGGATACGGGATTGAACCTGGTGGATGTCCGGCAATGCGCCCAGGGGCACGTGGCGGCATGGGAGAAAGGGCGAAGCGGAGAGCGCTATATCCTGGGCGGAGAAAACCTCACGCTCAAGCAGATTCTTGACAAGCTCGCCGCGATCACCGGCTTGCCGTCTCCCCGGGTAAGAGTTCCGTACGTAGTGGCTTTGGCAGCCGGTGCTGTGGATGAAGTCGTCAACGGACGGATTTTCGGTCGAGAGCCGCGCGCGACCGTGGACGCGGTTCGCATGAGCCGGAAAAAGATGTTTGTGAGTTCGTCGAAGGCAGAGCGCGAGTTGGGGTGGCAGACAGGACCCGTGGATGACGCACTGCGTCGCGCGGTGGAGTGGTTTCGAGCCAATGGCTATGTATGAAGGGACCCCAGCTGTCGAAGAAGGTGATCCTCCGGCAGGGGTCCCGTTGCGTGAAGACAAGATGTCGAGCAGCAGGAAGTCCGTCGCGCTGGTCGCGGCCCTCGAACACGAGATCAAGCCGCTGGTGAAGAATTGGCGCAGGGTGGAACAAGAATATGAAGGCCGGCGCTTCAAGGTTTTTGAGCAGGAGAACGCCGTGCTCATTTGTAGCGGCATTGGCGCGGAAGCAGGAAGACGGGCGGCAGAAGCGGCGATCGTGCTATATCGGCCAGCTTCGATTCGATCGGTGGGATTTGCCGGGGCAATCAATCCTGGTTTGAAAGTCGGGGATGTGATCACGCCGCGAAAGGTGATCGACGGACGCGACGGCAGTTCGACGGACACGGGAGAGGGCCACGGTGTGGTGGTCAGCTCCGCGCAGGTGGCGGGTCCAGAACAGAAGGCAAGGTTAGGCGAGGCATACGGGGCGATGGCGGTCGACATGGAAGGCGCGGCGGTGGCACAAGGGGCGCAGGCACGCTCGGTTTCCTTTGCATGCGTGAAAGTAATTTCAGATGAGAGGGACTTTGCCATGCCGCCGGTGCAGAAATTTGTCGATCACCAAGGACAACTTCACGTCATGGGACTGATCTTCTATTTGGCGGTGCGGCCCTGGTGGTGGCCGAGCGCGTTGAGATTGGGGCTGAACAGCAGGCGAGCGGCACGGGCATTGTCCAAGGCGCTGATCCCGAGGATCGTAGAACTCACGACCAACGCGGTTCCATCGCGTTAGAAACATGGCGACGACCAAAGAAATCACGATTGAGACAAAGCCAGAAGCACCTCCCGCCCTGATGCAGGCGGCTGTGTACCGCGGCATCAACGACGTGCGGATGGAGACAGTCGCTGTCCCGAAGATCGGGCCGGGCGAACTGCTGGTGAGAGTTGAGACTTGCGGGATCTGCGGCACTGACCTGAAAAAGATCGCGACGGGCTCGCATTCCGCGCCGCGGATCTTCGGGCACGAAACGGCAGGCGTAGTAGTCGCGACGGGCGCGGGCGTTCGCGACTTTCGCGAAGGCGAACGGGTGGTTGTGTTTCATCATGTTCCCTGCGGCGAGTGCTATTACTGCCGTCACAAAACGTTTGCCCAGTGCGCAACCTACAAGCGCGTCGGCTGCACGGCCGGGTTCGAGCCCAGCGGTGGCGGATTTGCCGAATATGTTCGGGTAATGGATTGGATCGTGAAACGAGGCACGGTCCGAATTGCCGACGGTGTCTCTTTCGATCAGGCTTGTTTTGTGGAGCCAGTGAACACCTGCATGAAGGGTATCGAGACGCTACGTCTCAGGGCAGACGAAACGGTGCTGGTCATTGGCCAGGGTCCGATCGGAATCATTCTCGGCGTGTTGGCCAAGCGTTCGGGGGCTACGATCATTACTTCCGATTTGTATCCTCAGAGGCTTACAATATCTAAAAGCTTCGGTTTAGGGACATCCATTGACGCTTCGCAGTCCGACGTAGTGCGGCGGACTCGCGAGCTGACGGAGGGGCGTGGGGCCGATGCCGTGATACTTGCGGTGGGCGGCAATGCCCTGATTCGCACTGCCATGGACGGGGCACGTCCTGGTGGACGTATCTTACTGTTCGCCCAGACGGTCCACGGAGAAGCCACGGTCGATCCCGCGGCTATCTGCGTGGAGGAAAAATCTTTGCTGGGCTCTTACAGCGCTTCCGTAGATTTACAGGAGGAATCGGTTCGGTTTGTGATGAACCGCGAAATGAATTTGGAGGGTCTGATCAGCCACCGTTTTACCCTGTCGCGCAGTGTCGAAGCGCTCGATCTCGCTGCCCACCCCCAACCCGGTTCGATGAAGATCATGATTCATCGGGGCAGCGTACTGGAAGGAAGCACATAGTGAACGGAAAAATGACGGCCGCCGTCCTATACGGCAAAGAGGACGTCAAGATTGAAAAAGTTCCCATTCCCCGCGTAGGACAAGGTGAAGTACTGGTGAAAGTGCAGGTCGCACTGACCTGCGGTACGGATTTAAAGGTTTACCAGCGAGGCTACCATGCACGGATGATTGTGCCTCCGGCGCTGTTCGGGCACGAATTGGCCGGGGTGGTCGAGGAAGTGGGGCCAAACGTACGCGGCTTCAAGAAGGGGATGCGGGTGGTGGCGCTGAACTCGGCGCCCTGCGGCATGTGCTTCTATTGCTCGAAACACCAGGAGAATCTCTGCGAGGACCTGCTGTTCAACAATGGCGCGTATGCGGAGTACATTCGCATTCCCAAGCGCATTGTCGAGAGCAATATGCTGGCGGTGCCGCCCGATGTGAGTTATGAAGAGGCCGCAATGGTGGAGCCGCTGGCTTGCGTCCTGCGAGGCCTGCATGAAACCGGCGTCGAGATCGGGGACACGGTCATCGTGATCGGGGGTGGTCCGATCGGGCTGATGTTTGTCCAAGTGGCGAAGGCGATCGGCTGCAACGTTGTCTCGGTGGTCAAGCGTGACTCACAAGTAGCAGCCGCGAAGCGCATGGGCGCGCACGATGTCGTGCAAATCACCAACGTGAAAGATCCCATCGAAGCGGTCCGGGCGATGACGTCAGAACGCCGGGGCGGAGATGTGGTGATCGAAGCCGTGGGCCGCCCGGAGGCGTGGGAATGGTCGACGGAGATGGTTCGCAAGGGAGGCACGGTCAACTTCTTTGGCGGATGCGCCGCGGGAACCAAGGTTCAGCTCGACACCAATCGGCTGCACTACTCCGAGATCACGCTGAAAGCCACGTTCCATCACACGCCCGACACGGTGCGGCGCGCCTTTGGATTGATCGCGGAGAAGAAAATCCGCTCCACCGACTACATCACGGGGGAAGCGCCGCTGTCACGGCTGCAGCAAGTGCTGCGGCACATGCTGAACCGAAACGGCGATATCAAGACCGCTATCATTCCCGGACACTAGCGGCTTTCCGACGTGTCGATGCGGAGGGCAGCAGGATCATATCCAAAAGGCATGTCTTCGAGCACCAACCCGCTGCCGGTCCCTGTATCTTCCACGGGGTGGAGCAAGCTTCCGCCTGCGTACGCGATTCCCGAGCGGGCGCCTTCACAGCAAGAAGCGAGAGAGTATTGCCGTAAGCTGGCGCGTAGCCATTATGAAAATTTCTCGGTCGCCAGCTGGTTTCTACCCAAGCGGCTGCAGCAACACTTTTTCAATGTCTACGCGTACTGCCGAATATCCGACGATCTGGGCGATGAGGTTGGAGATCCAGCAGCATCACTCGCACTACTGGACCAGTGGGAAGAAGAACTTGAGGCGTGCTACTCGGGGCAGCCGCGACATCCGGTGTTCGTGGCGCTGGCAGAAACGGTTCGGGCGTTCGACATTCCGCAGCACGAATTCTCTGACTTGTTGACCGCGTTCCGCCAGGACCAGACTATTCTCCGCTACGAAGGCTTCGAAGACCTGCTTGGCTATTGCAGGAATTCCGCTAATCCCGTGGGGCACCTGGTGCTTTATGTTTGTGGATACCGGGATGAGGAGCGGCAGAAACTTTCGGATTACACCTGCACCGCGCTGCAGTTGGCGAACTTCTGGCAGGATGTGAGCGTCGATTACGCGAAAGGCAGGATTTACCTTCCGCTGGAGAGCCTTCGCGGGCACGGCGTATCAGAGGAGGACATTGCATCTGAGAGAAACACGCCCGAGTTCCGGGAAATGATGAGAAGCGAAGTAGAGCGTGCGCGCGAATGGTTTGGGCGCGGGCTTCCGCTGGTCAGCATGGTGGACCGGGAACTGGCGATCGATCTGGAACTGTTCAGTCGCGGAGGCCAGGAAATTCTCAATGCGATCGAGCGGCAGGGATTCGCGGTGCTAGGCCAACGTCCGTCAATTTCAAAATCACGCAAGCTGGCGCTGGTGGCACGGGCAGCGCTAGGCAAGTTGCGATGAGCACTGCCGTGCAGCCAGCTACTGTGCCCTTCTCTCCCACCCCGTCCCAACTGGCCGTTGCGTACTCGGTATGCCGACACATTACGCGTTCCTCGGCCAAGAATTTCTATTATGCGTTCCTGGTATTGCCACGCCACAAGCGACAAGCGCTGTGCGCGGTGTATGCATTCATGCGGCGTTGCGATGATATTGCCGATGACGGGCAGCTGGGAATGCGCGAGCGGAGAGCCAAGCTTTCCGAGACGCTCGACAACTTGCATCGGGCGCAAGCCGGGCAGCCCACCGACGATCCAGTGTTGCTGGCATTGATCCACACGCAACGACGCTACAACATCGCGCCAGAATTGCTGGACCAGCTTGCGTTCGGCACGATGATGGATGTTCCCGAGGAAGCCCACGAAGAACCTGGGGGAGCGCGGCCGGCGCAGGAGGCGGCGCAATCGGGAATCGTGGTTCAATATCGAAACTTCCAGGAGCTGTATCAGTACTGCTACCGGGTAGCGGCGGTGGTGGGCCTGGTATGCATTCGCGTCTTCGGCTACAAGGATCCCGCGGCGGAGGCGCTGGCGGAACGGTGCGGACTGGCGTTTCAACTGACCAACATCATCCGAGACGTGCAAGAAGACGCGCAGATGGGGCGGGTATACCTGCCGGCGAATGACCTGGCGGGATTCGGAATCGCGGCTTCCGAGTTGCGCGACGCCAGTGATGGCGCACGGTTTCAGTCGTTGCTGTCGATGGAAGCGGAGCGAGCCCGCGAATTTTACCGTTCGGGTGACGAACTGATTCCGCTGGTGGACGAAGACAGCCAGCCTGCGCTGTGGGTGCTGATTACCATCTATCGCCGGCTGCTCGACAAGATCGCGGAACGGCAATACGACGTGTTCCATGGCAAAGTTCGGCTGACCACGCGGGAGAAGCTGAGCATCCTGGCGAAAGGCTTCGTAAAACGGCTGGCGTGATGAACCAGCGCTGGAGAGAAGCTCCCAAGGTGGGCGTGGTTGGCGGCGGGCTTGCGGGGCTGGGAGCCGCCTGCGTTCTCTGCGAAGCCGGATTCCGCGTGAGCTTGTTTGAACGGCGTCCGTACCTGGGCGGACGCGCCTCTTCCTACCAACATCCCGGCAGCGGCGAAGTCATCGACAACTGCCAGCACGTTCTGCTGGGCTGCTGCACGAACCTGATCGACTTCTACCAGCGCATTGGAGTGCAGGACCGCATTCGCTGGTACGACCGCCTCACTTTTCTGGAACCAGGGGGCCGCGCCTCGGTGATCGCACCATCGGCATTGCCGGCGCCGATGCACACGGCCCCGGCATTTCTTCGCGCACATTGCCTCGACTTCGCCGATAAGTTAGGGATCGCGCGCGCAATGATGGCACTCGCGCCCACAGTTCCCCGGGAGCATGGAGAGAGTTTCCTGAACTGGCTCAAGCGCCATGGGCAAACGGAGCGCGCCATTGAACGGTTCTGGAAAACCATCCTAGTCAGCGCTCTGAATGAGGATCTTGACCGGATGTCTGTGCCCTACGCGGCGCAAGTGATCCGCGAGTCATTCTTGAAGTCCGCGGATGCCGGACGCATGGGCGTTCCCACGATTCCGCTGACCGAGCTTTATAACGCGGCCGGCGCATACATCGAGAAACATGGCGGAGAAGTGCGGCTGAGGGCGGCGGTTCAGTCGTTTCGGGCGGAGCCGTCGGGAGTGCAACTCCAGATTCCGGATGGCAATCAACAGCTTGATTACCTGGTGATGGCAGTGTCGTTTGACATCTTGCCGCGGATGTTGCCTGACAGTGCAGCGGCGCAACCTTTGCGGGAAATGCTGGAACACTTCGAAGGTTCTCCGATCACCGGCGTCCACTTGTGGTTTGACCGCGAGATCAGCGAACTCGATCACGCCGTGCTTCTAGATCGGACGATTCAGTGGATGTTCCACAAATCACGGTTCAACATTCGACACCGCGGCACGGGGAGCTACGTGGAACTGGTCGTGAGTTCCAGCAAAAGCCTGGTGGAGAAATCGCGGGCAGAAATTGAAGAACTAGCGGTGCGGGAATTACAAGAGTTCTTCCCGGCCGCGCGTGAAGCGAAGCTGGTGAAATCGACGGTGATCAAGGAAGTGCACGCCACCTATTCCCCCGTGCCCGGCGTGGACGCATTTCGTCCACGGCCTGAGACAGCGTGGCCAAGAGTTTTTCTGGCGGGGGACTGGACGGCTACGGGATGGCCGGCCACGATGGAAGGCGCGGTACGCGGAGGTTACCAGGCGGCGGAAGCGCTGGCCCGAGTGGCAGGTGCGGACAGAACGAATTTCGTGGTCGCGGATCTTCCGGCACTGGGCTTTATGCGGCTGTTCGGCTGACATCTGCCGCCTGTCACCCAGTTCAGGGCAGTGTGCCGAGCATGCCGTTCAGCGCGCAATGAGCGCAACGAAAGCTACTGCGTGCGGCGGATCCAGAAGCTCGACGGCCACACGCGACGATTATCCCGGGTGGGAATCTGGCTGCGCAGGTTTTTCGGCATCCTGATATGGCTCTCTTTCCAGTTGGGAAAAGCCAACCCCAGCTCATCGGCGTGATACGCCTGCATCGCGCTACTTCCCCAGAGAACTTCGAATGCAGAATTGAAAGCCAGAAAAGCCTGCATCAGGTACTGTTCGGACCAGAAAGATAGAAGTTTCAGTACAGAATCGCGCGGGTACTCGTCGGGGAGGAAGATGTCGTGCGCATGAACCAGGACTCCTCTATTCAGGCGAGGCAGGATTTCCAGATATTCGCGTACGACGTCGCTGCCCACACTCACCACATGGCTGGAATCGAGGAATAGCATGTCGCCGGCCTGGAGCGTGAGAAACAACTCGAGACCGACATCCTGCACCGGCTTGGCGATTAGACGGCGCAAATCGCCCCAGTGACGGCCAAGGCGCGGATCGGGAAAGGGATCGATGGTGATCAGTTCACCTTGCACCTGGTCCTGATCCCGATTCATCTTCAGCGCGGTTGCCAGCAAACGGGTACTCATTCCGCCGCCCACCTCAATGATGCGGGAGGGGCGATAGTGTCTTACGAAACAGTAGGCGATTTCCGCATCCACGCTTTCGAAATAGCCGTTATTGTAGTGGTACTCGCTATCGAGATTGGGAGCGTTGCTGAACATAAGCTCGCTGGAATACCGTGGGACAATGTCCTGAAGAAAGCGCAACTGTTCCGGCAATCGCAGATCGACACCCACCAGCGCAGAGGGGTCGGGCCAGGGACGCCGTTCCAACTCAGCCAAATCCGGAACCGGCCAGTAAAAATGATTCGGGGTTACGCTGATACCCGCGCGCTGCAGCGCCCGAAAAGAGGATCCGATCACGGACGTGACTTTCTCGTTTTCACGAAAGGCCCGCGCGATATCGGTCAAGGTGTGCCGGCTACGGCGTTTTTTGCGCGATCCAGGCGAGGGATCTTGTTGCCCATTTTCCGGGGCAGAGCCGTTGGGTGGAAGGTTGTCCACCAGCGGCTTTCGGAGTTGTGAATCAGTCGTCATTCAGGTACACCTCGCTGCCGTACTTGCAGCACAACAGCCCCGATTGTTCATGAAGAATTGAGGCCGTGACGCCCGTTGCCCCTGCAGACGCCGATAAGATGCGGCGGCCCGAAAGACGGTTTGTCGAGTGCCGGTCGACCCTGTGCCGGTAGGGAAATGGAATGGGATCTTTGCTAAGGTTAGTGCGCGCGTGTTGTTGCATGGTGCAGACGGCCAACGCATGGCAGGCGCGGGAGTTCGGGTATGGGGAGAGTAGCTAAGTTATAAACAAACAATTACTTGCGCACTCGCGATTGTTCTTCCCGGTCGTGCACACTGGATAATGGAGATGGAATGAACATCCTGGAGTTTACTGTCCTGGTGTTTAGCGGGTCGCTGGTTGCCGGGTTTTTGGGCGCACTCACCGGACTGGGCGGTGGAGTGGTACTGGTACCTTTGCTGACGCTGCTCTTCAAGGTGGACATTCGTTACGCCATCGGCGCTTCGCTGGTTTCGGTAATAGCGACGTCGTCGGGAGCGGCCGCCGCGTATGTAAAGGAGGGTTTCTCCAATATCCGAATCGGCATGTTTCTGGAAATTGCGACTACAGCCGGCGCTCTGCTAGGCGCGTTCCTGGCGGCCAAGATTTCACCCTCGGCGATCGCTACGATTTTTGGCGCGGTACTGATTTATTCCGCGTTCCTCTCCCGCCGTCCTCGAGGGCCTTCTCCGGAAGAACAGGTTCCGGATAAGCTCGGTACCCTGCTGAAAATGAACGGCAGCTTTCCCACTCCGGAAGGCGAGAGATTCTATTGCGTGCGCCGAGTTCCCACGGGATTCAGCCTGATGTTCGGAGCGGGCGCTCTCTCCGGATTGTTGGGCATCGGGTCGGGAGCGGTGAAGGTCCTGGCCATGGACCAGGCGATGAAAATTCCTTTCAAAGTGTCGACCACCACCAGCAACTTCATGATCGGGGTAACGGCAGCGGCAAGCGCAGGGATATACCTGACGAGAGGTTACATCGACCCCGGCATTGCCATGCCGGTGATGTTGGGTGTATTGGCGGGCTCGCTGGTAGGCAGCCGGATCCTGGTGACCGCAGAGACGAAATGGCTGCGGGTAATATTCAGCCTTGTGATCCTGTTCCTGGGAGTGCAGATGATCTACCAGGGACTTACGGGGCATATCTAGAGAATGGCGACGACGCGATGGAGCGATCAGAAGACTGAAGATATTGTCGGCAACCTGCTAAGGGCGGGAGTGCTGATCTCCGCCGCCATCGTGGTATTGGGCGCGATCCTGTACCTGGCACGGCACGGGTTGCAAAAGGCTGATTACCGTTACTTTCATGGCGAGCCCAAAAACCTGGTCGCTCTGGGCGGGATTGTGCAATATGCATTCACGGGGAGGGGACGCGGAATCATCCAGCTCGGCCTTCTTCTCCTGATCGCGACTCCGATTGCCCGAGTGGCATTTTCAATCGTCGCCTTCGCCCTGGAGCGCGACTGGATGTACGTGGCGTTTACGTCCGTAGTATTGGCCATTCTTTGCTACAGCCTGCTGGGATTTTAGATCGATTTCCGAAAAGTACCGTTGGGCGAGCGTTTGCCGAGGGTTGCAGGCGTGCTTATGTAAAGTTGTGTAAATCCATGGAAATGAATGAATTGTCATGCCGGGGCAATAGCACGTTTATGCGCAAACGGTACTCTGAGACAAGTACACCTTTCAAAAATTGATGGTAGGGTCGAAGCCAAGGATTTCATGAGAATCGCTGGGGTTGCGAGTGCGTTTCCCAGGTACTACTACCGGCAGGAAGTCATCCTGGAAGCACTCAAACGAAACTGGGCGGACAAGCTGGAAAACCCGCGGGTGGTGGACCATCTGCACACGCATTGCCGGGTGGCCGGACGGCACCTGGCCCTGCCGATCGAAGCGTATACCGATATCGACAGCTTCGGGCGAGCAAACGATGCGTGGATCGAGGCCGCGCAGGACCTCGGGAAACAGGCTCTTTGCCGAGCTCTGAACCAGGCGGGGATGGCGGCTGCGGAATTGAGCGCCATTTTCTTCATCTCGGTCACCGGAGTCGCCAGCCCGTCGATTGACGCTCGCCTCATCAACCTGATGGGCCTGTCGCCCAACATCAAGCGGATTCCGATATTTGGACTGGGCTGCGTTGCAGGCGCTGCGGGCGTGGCTCGCGCGGCAGACTACGTGCGCGCCTATCCAAAGCAGGCCGCGGCGCTGGTTACGGTGGAGTTGTGTTCGCTGACCTGGCAACGCGATGACCTCTCGATGCCAAACCTGATCTCGACCGGGTTGTTCGGCGATGGCGCTGCGGCGGTGATCGTGGGCGGATCGGAGAAAGTCGAGCATGGTCCGAAGGTAGTGGCGAGCCGATCGAATTTCTATCCCAACACTGAAGACGTGATGGGCTGGGCCATTTCGGAAAGAGGTTTCGAAATCGTGCTGTCGCGCAGCGTTCCGGACATGGTGCACCAGCACCTTGCGCCAGACGTGGACGATTTCCTGGCAGACCACGGCTTGAACCGATCCGACATTGGCAGTTGGATCATGCACACTGGCGGTCCCAAGGTGTTGCAGGCCACAGAAGAAGCGCTGGCCCTTCCTGAAGGCGCGCTGGATGCCTCGTGGGGATCGCTGAACAAGTTGGGGAACTTGTCCTCAGCCTCGGTGCTCACCGTTCTAGAAGAGTACATGATGCGCCGCAGGCCCGAGGCCGGCGGCCTGAGTATCCTGGCGGCAATGGGGCCGGGCTTCTGTTCCGAGCTGGTGCTATTGGAGTGGTAACCGCGAATGCATTCAAGTTTGTATGACACGGAAGTATTCGTCGCAGGCGGCGGTCCGGCCGGACTGGCGGCAGCAATCGCGTTACGGCAGCAGGGTTTCGAAGTCATGCTGGCGGATGCGGCGCGTCCGCCCATTGACAAGGCGTGTGGCGAAGGCATAATGCCGGACGGCCTTGCCGCACTATCCGGGCTTGGCATCGTAATACCGGCGGAAGATGGTTACACATTTCGCGGAATCCGATTTTCCGATGAGCAGGCCGGGGTTCACGCAAATTTTCCCCAGGGGCGGGGTATGGGAATCCGGCGCACCGTGCTGCACCAGAGAATGGTGGACAAAGCCGGGGAACTGGGCGCGCAGATGCTTTGGCGCGCACAAGTGAATGGCCTCACCGAGAAGGGCGTTCTGGTGAACCGCCGCGAGGTCCGTTGCCGCTGGATTGTCGGCGCGGACGGACAAAATTCGCGGGTGCGGAGTTGGGCCGGCCTCGATGCGGGATCGGGATCAGCATGGCGCTTTGGCTTCCGCAAGCATTTTGCGATCGCGCCGTGGTCCGATTTCGTGGAGGTCTTCTGGACTCAGTACGGCCAGGTGTACGTAACGCCGGTAGGGCCCAAAGAAATTTGCGTGGCTCTCGTCACGCGGCGTCGCGAGCATCGTCTAACTGATGTGTTGAGGGAGTGCAGGTCACTGCCGGCGGAGTTGAGAGAGCAGCTGAGTTATACGCGCGAGCAAGGGGCGGTTTCGGCGACACGGAGGCTTGCGTCGGTTTCGAACCGCAGATGCGTGTTGATTGGAGAAGCATCGGGCTCGGTGGATGCCGTGACGGGGCAAGGTCTGTCGATCGCCTTCCAGCAAGCGGTAGCTATGGCGTCGGCGATTCGGAACAATGACCTGGGGCAGTATGAATCCGCGCACCGCCGGTTGATGCGCATGCCGCGAGCAATGTCGGCGGTGATGCTGGTGATGGACCGTTGGCACGCACTGAGGCGGCGGTCGCTGAGGGCACTGTCGGCGGATCCGACATTGTTCGACCGGTTGCTGGCAGTCCACACGGGCGCAACCTCGCCGCTTGGGGTGGGAGTGAGTGCGGCAGCGGCACTGGGATGGCAGTTCATCAGAGCGTGAGAGAGAGCAAATTGTTTAGGAGCAGAAACAAAATTCGCAAGGCTGGAACGAGCTTGTGCGTTTGCGCAGGATTGGCGCTGCTGCTGAGCGGTACTTCGTTTGCTCAGCAGGAGACTTTTCAACTCGATCCGGCGAAAACGACTGTGCGCTTCACGTTGGGTGATGTGCTGCACACGGTTCACGGTAGATTCCAGGCAAAAGGCGGGAGCGTGAATTTCGACTCCGCCACCGGCACATCCAGTGGAGCTTTTGTCATTGACGCCACGAGTGGCGAGAGTGGAAATGACGGCCGCGATCGCAAGATGCACAAAGAGATTCTGCAGAGCCAGAAGTATCCCGAAATCAGCTTTTCTCCCACGCGAATCGTAGGCCCGGTCCCGACCCAAGGCGAAGGTACTGTACAGATGGAAGGAATTTTCCGCCTGCATGGGGCCGAGCATCCCATGACGTTGTCAGTGCCAGTCGAGGTAAGCGGGAACAATTTATCCGCGAAACTGCATTTTGTAATTCCCTACGTGGCATGGGGATTGAAAAATCCCAGCACCTTCATTCTGCGCGTCAGTGACAAAGTGGCGATCGATATCGACGCTGCGGGCCAACTCTCCGGTTCGCAGCAGGACCGCACCGCAAGCAAGTAATCTTTCCACCAATTTTCGGCATTCCGCGACGAAAGGCACCAGCGGCGCTGCTCAGGGCTGAAGGCGACTGAGTTCCTTGCGATACAAGCTGTTCTGGGGAAATTCCTGGGAGAGCGAAACGAGAATGTTCTTTGCGGTGCCGCGGTCGTTATCCCGCAACGCCGCGACTGCCAGCAGAAGGCGGGCAAACGGCGCAAGCAAGCGACCTTTTTCAGCGGTGAGGTGCAGCTTGGAGATACCTTCCGTTTTGTCGGTTTGGGCTCCGGTCATTCGCAAAAGCCAGCGCACCGGCGCGGGATTGATGCCAAGCAGGTAGTTCTCGATTCCCACCGCGAGGTAGGCGTCATAGTACGACGGATTGAAGGAAAGCAATTGCTGCGCGAGGGCTCGCCCAGTCTTCATGTAACTCAAGCCGGCCAGGTTTCGTTTTTCAATGAGTGCCAGGTAGTCACCGCGCAACCCATTTTCCAGAATCCTGGCAAAGAGGGCGTTCGAATTCTGGGGTGATTGCGAAAGCACGTGTACGGCGAGCTGATCTCCCTTGTTCAAGTCAGCTTCGAAGGCGCTGCGCGCGGCAGGATCGGGCACAGGTTTCTCGCGCTTTTCAAATTTGTGGTTGTCGGTGAAGAGCTCGACTTCCAGAATATGCAATCGCTCGAATTCAGAAAAAAGGTAGGCCGCGGCATCGGAAACGGGGCCCAGGGGGTCTTGAGGATGATCGGCCTGCCACTGCTGAAAAATGCCGTGAGCGGAGGAGAAGTCCAAATTGTACATGGCACGGTAGCCGCTCTCGAGGGAGGGCAGCGGGGTGGAGGCGCACCAGGAAAGAGTTGGGAACAAGAGCCAGGCCGCGACACAGCCTCGCAGCACACGGGTGACGCGGCAATTTAGATTCATGGGCTGGTTCCCTAAACGTTCTGCAGTACGGCTACCGGCAGAGACAAAGTGATTATGGCTCCGCCGCCGCGGCGATCCGCAACCTGCGCTTTGCCCCCGTGAGCCTGGACGACGGCATCCACAAAAGCCAGGCCGAGCCCGTGCCCGGGAGAGTGCTCGCCTTTGACGAAGCGTTCGAATGCACGCGCGGCCATGTCAGGAGGAAAACCGGGGCCGTTATCCGCGATCGCGAGTTCGGCCGATCCGTCGCGAGAGCGCAGCTGAACCTCGATCTGGCAGCCCTCGGGAAGATGGGTGAGTTCGTTATCGAAGAGATTGCCGAGCGCCCTGTTCAAAAGCGGTAAGTCAGCGTCGATGGCGACGCCGGATTCGAGAGAGGCATGCAAGGTATGATGCCGTTCCGCCATGGCGGGCTGATAAAGGTCAAGCAAGTGGCCGAGCACCTGCGAGAAATCCACCACAGATCGATTCAAGCGCAGCGCGCCCGCCTCGGCTTCGGCCAGATCAAGCGTGGTGTTGAGGAGTTGCGACATCTTGTCGAGTTCTTCGATGGCGTCGGCCACAGATTCACGCCAGGCACCATGGGGGCTGGAGAGTGCGACTTCCAATTTGCCCCGAATGGAGGTCACCGGACTTTTGAGGTCGTGGGCCACAGAGTCGGTGACGGTTCGCAACTGATTCACCGAGGTGCGAATTCTTTCCAGCATGCGATTGAAGGTATGCGCCAGGCGGGAGATCTCATCGGGCGTGTGGCCTTCCGGCAAGCGCGTGCTCAAGTCGTCGCTGCCAATCTTGGACACGGTCTCGGAAATGCGCTCCACGCGCCGCAGGGTGCGGCGAGCACTGAGATAAGAAATCAAGAACCCGAACAACACCATACCGCACCACACCCAAATGAAGCGGTACATCATGCGGTGGAGCATATGCCGGGCATCGCGATCGGAAAGACCGAGGTAGAGAGTGCCGCCACGACTCGACATGCGCGCGACCACGCGATACGAGGATTTCCATCCGCTGACGTAGAGGGATTGGGGAATTCCAGAGGAGAATTGCGCGCTGCGAATGGCGTCAAGAACGGGCTCTTTGGGACCGGGGCCTACCCACAAGGGCTCGCCGCCGTTGGGATTCATCTGCAGGAAGAAAACGGAATTCAGGCGCTGCCCACGAGCGTTACGCTCGCCAGGAACTTCCTGAGTAGCGAGTTCGGCCACTTCCTCGACAATGCGATCGTACAGGCTGTCGCGAGGCGTGGTTTCGGCGACCTGGGCGAGCACCTCCGCTTCGCCGCTCAGCCAGGCATCACTGCGCTGACGAAATCCCTGTTCGACGACAAAATAGACGATGAAGAAGGCTAGGGCGGTGCCGAAGGCGAAAGCCAGCGTCGTCCAAATCGCAATGCGCCAGGCGGCGGTACAACGCTCAGGAGCCTTTGAGAACATACCCGACTCCACGGATGGTGTGAATCAGCGGCCGAACATTGGCAGGATCGACCTTGTTCCGCAGCCGGTAAATATGCACGTCGACAACATTAGTTGCGGGATCGATTCTCATTTTCCAGACATGATCGAGGATCATGGTGCGAGTCACGACCCGCCCTTCATTGCGGACAAGATACTCCAGCAGGGAGAATTCCTGAGGCGTGAGTTGAAGCTGCTGATCGCCACGCCAAGCTTCGCGGCGGATAAGATCCAGACGCAAATCCGCGACCTGTAGGCGAGCGGAATCCTGAGCGGCCGGCGCGCGGCGGCGCAGCAGATTGCGCAGCCGGGCCAGCAGTTCCGCCAGGGCAAAGGGCTTGGTGAGATAGTCGTCGCCACCCTGCTCCAGACCACGCACGCGCTCGTCGACCGAGCGGCGCGCGGAAAGTATAAGTACAGGCGCCGAACTTCCTTGAGCGCGGCAGCGGGCAATCAAATCGAGACCGTCTGAATCAGGCAGACCGAGGTCGATGATGAAGGCGTCATGAATGCCTTCCAAGGCCAACTGCTCGCCGGATTTGGCATTTGCGGCAGCATCAACCTGGTACCCGGCCTCGGATAGCGAACGCTTCAAAAAACCTTGAATCGCCGGGTCATCTTCGACAAGAAGTAATCGCATGGGAGCGGTCGGCCTATTGTAGTCGGCGATACTGCCCATTGTAAGATGCTCCTCCAGTTTCAAATGTTTGCCGCCCTTCGCGCCAGGCCTAGCGCATCGGTCCAGAAAGCCTTCGAAGCATGGACCTCTTCAACTACACCGCGCAACGCGGTCACAAAGGTTTCGATCATGCCGGATTCGACCACCAATGGTGGCGCCGCCTTCAGCACCATGAAATTATTGCCGCAGATCTGGGTCAGTATGCGGTGCTGCCGGAAGAGGCGCATCACTAGCATCTGTCCGAACATGCCGCGATGAATCTGCAGGAAAGCTTCAAAAGGAATGCGCAGGCTCAGTTTGGATGGCGCCGTGAATTGGATTCCGGAAAGAAGACCCAGGCCGCGGACATCCTTGACCATCTCGAAGCCGGATAGCGCCTGACGCAATCGAATGCGAAGCTCCTCGCCGAGGGCAGCAGCCCGTTTTCCAAGCTTGTCGTTCTGCAGGACCTGGATGGTGGCGAGGCCGGCGCGCATGGCGAGAGCGTTTTCACTGTAAGTGGAAGTGTGCACAATCGCGCGCTTCAGGGAGCTATAGACGGACTCATACACGTCATTGCTCATCAGAACGGCGCCGACCGGCACCAGTCCGCCACTGAGCGCCTTGGCAAGGATCACCATGTCGGGCTCGACGCCAAAGTGCTGCGCTGCCAAGAACGGCCCGGTGCGGAACATCCCGGTCTGAACCTCATCCAGCACGAACAGGGTGCCGTAGCGTTTGCACAGCGCCTGAGCGGCTTGCAGGTAATTCGGATCAGGAATCTGGATGCCGGCCTCGGCCTGTAGCGGTTCGACGATGAAGGCAGCAAATTGACGAGTAGCCAGCTTCGTGGACAGGAAGTCGAGATTTCCGAATGGCACTGAATCCGTGCCCGGCAACAAGGGACCGAAACCTTCGCGCCAGAAAGAGTTGCCCATCAAGGAAAGCGCGCCGCAGGTCAAGCCGTGAAAGGCGCCTTCCGCGTACAGCAGGCCGGTGCGCCCGGTGTGCGCGCGGGAAAACTTAATCGCACTCTCGACGCCCTCGCTGCCGGAACTCGCAAAAAAGACTTTTTCCAGACATCCCCCGGCGAGCCGGCACAGGGTTTCGGCAAGTTCGCCAGCCAGTTCTGGAACGTGGCTTTGAAGCATCGCCGGGCCGCTCAGGTCGAGTTCTGATTTGAGCGCCGCAATGACGTCAGGATGGTTATGGCCGACGTTGTGGACACAATAGCCGGAGAGGAAATCAAGGAAAGTCTTGCCGTCCGCAGTGTTTAGCTCTGCGCCGCGACAATGCGTGTAGGCCACATTCATTTCGAGCAGATCGAGCAGCCGTACCCATTGAGGATTGACGTGCTCCTCGTAAGCAGAACGAAGGGAAACTGCGTTGGCCATTTCTCTCTCCGGAAGTATCAAAACAGGGCGAGTCGGTATATTGTTTTCAGGCTACTGGACTCAACTGACACCTCGTTGTACGCACAATGACAATCTGTTCATGAACTCAGCGTCAGGCTGGGAGGTAAGCGGGGAACCGCTCAATGCCGGATTTCCCACCACATTCATTCTGCGAGGCTAGAATAGGGGCGATTGGGGGTGCGTCGTGGAATTCAGAGTTTCCGGTTACGCAACTGCTGTTCTTGTCTGCCTGCTGGCGGGTGCGCTTTGCCCCGTGACCTCGGTCGCGCAAACCACATCCGACAACAGCGGGGCGGCAAACCAGTCCTGGAGTTCGAGCACGCAACAGAGCGACCCGAGTGGGACTCAGAACCCGACGCGAATCACGGCATCACACGTCGAATCGGACGGGCGAACGATCGACAAGCAAAGCGTACAGGGCCTGAGCGACGGCCGCTACCAGCCTTACCTGGATGTTGAAACTGAGTCAGTGCGCGTAGACGCGGAGACGGTGAAGACGGTGCGGCGAAGCTATGCAAGAAACCCGGACGGGCAGCGCACACTTACCCAGGTAACGGAAGAGGAGAAGCGCGGCTCCGCGAACGGCGAGCAAAAAATTACCCGGAGCACGTCAAATCCGGACGCAAATGGCAATCTTCAGGTCATCAGCCGTGAGGTGGAGGATTCGATCCAGGTTGCTCCGGGAATCCGCAATATCAGCACCACCCTGCTTGCGCCCGACTCGAATGGCGGTTTTTCGGCGGTGAGCAAGAGCGAGCAACGCGAGGCGCGCACAGGAGAGCACACAGTCGAGTACAAAAAAAGCACCTCACTGCCGGATGGCAACGGCGGCTGGCAGGTGAGCGAGATCCGGCAGGGCAAGATCACAGGAGAAGGTAAAGATCGCAGTGTCGACGAGACGGTGCTTCGTCCCGACTTGAACGGGAGCTTTGCGGTCACAGACCGCACGGTCACGAAGCAATCGCAGAATGAACCCGGCGAAAAGAAGCAAACGGTGGAGAGCTACTCGACCAACCTGCCGGGCGCGGCGCCCGACGGACGATTGCAACTCACGCAGCGCGCCACCACAGTGCAGCGAAGCGGCGCAGGCGGAGTGCAGACCACCGAGCAGGAAGTGCAGCAGCCAGTACCGGCGGATCCCGGGGCAGGGCTCACGACCACCCAGAAAGTGATCGACATCGTGCGTCCGGGAGTGGATAACACGAAGACGGAGAGCCGAACGATTCAATCGCGTGCTCCGAGCGGGAGAATGGATGTGGTGTGGGTTGATACCGCGAATGTGCAGAGCACTCCGTCAGTGCAAGTGGATACGAAGAAGAGCAGCAAGAACAACTCGGTGAAGCTCAGCACCGGAGCGAAAGCGGCATCTTCAGAATCGGCGACGGCAAAGAATGCATCGGGATCGTCAACGGCACCGAACCCGCCGAAACCGCGGCAATAGCTCACCTGCGAAAACTCGCGGCCGCATGGCCCAATCATGCGCACGTAAGCATCCGGAAGTTATTTTGAGAACAGCGATAATTGTTTGCCGTCCCGAGAGGGCTTCGGGCGATCGTCAAACACCGTGCGTCCGCCGAGTGTCGGGGAAATTCGTTTTTCGTGCGCTATAGCCGCGCTCACGTTCGCGGCGGGACCGTAGAAGCGTTCGATACTGCGGGTGAAACGATCGAGGCGGGCAAGGCCATCCATCTTATCGGGGTCACCGAGCTTTGCCGAATGCAGGGACCGCCGCAGCACACCGAGGGATGCGTCGTAGGTCTTGAGGGGAACGGGGAAGGGATGGCCATCCTTGCCGCCGTGCGCAAATGAGAAGCGCGCGGGATCCGAGAAGCGGACGGGAGCGCCATGTACAACTTCCGCAATCAGCGCCAAAGATTGCAATGTGCGTGGACCGAGTTTCTCCAGCAAGAGAAGAGAAGCGAAATCTCTCAAATCGCGTTCGTGGGCGAGCGCGAGCACAGCTCCCAGCCGCTTTTCGTCTACATCGGCTGGGTGGACGTCGTGATGAGACGGCATGCGCAGATGGGGCAGTTCCGCCAAAGTCCGCGCAGGTTCCTGGTTGACAATCGCGAGCATGGCCGTCTGCGCCGCTTTGGCGTCGCGGTCGACCAGGTTCATGATCGTTCCCTGATGATCACCGACAATGGCGGCATGTGGCTCCGAGATGAAGTCGCGCACGGTCGCCGAGTGCCAATGATAGCGGCGCGCCAGGCCGGTCGATTCATTCATGCCTTGCTGCACTACGGCCCACTCTCCGGCTTTGCTCACGATGAAACTGTGCAAGTAGAGCTGGAAACCGTCGGCGATAGCGTTGTTGTCGATGCGGGCAGTCAGGCGACTGGTGCGCGCCAGCGAGTCTCCGTCCAGGTTCTGCTTTTCCGCTACGTCGCGTAATTCGTCAGGAGTGCGCCGCGAATGCCGTCCCCGGCCGCCACAGACGTAGATTCCGAGTTCATGCGCGCGCGGGTTCAGGCCGCGCTTAAGCGCACCCAACACCGAAGTGGTGATACCCGAGGAGTGCCAATCCATGCCCATCACACAGCCCAGGGCCTGGAACCAGAAAGGATCGCTGAGGCGGGACAGCAGTTCGCCGGCACCGGAGTGGTACACCACACTTTCACTGATCGCGGTGCCAAGTCTGGTCATGCGCTCAGCCAGCCAGGGCGGCACACGGCCGCCATGGAGCGGCAAGTCGGCCATGCCGGAGCGCTTCATTCGCTTATTTTAAGCTGTTCCGCGCGTGATTTGCGGCCATGATTTAAAGGCAGGGCAGCGACTGCGAACAAGTGCCGCCCCGCCTGGGACTCCCGTTTACGCCGCCCGTTTGCCGCGCGTCTGCCGCTCGGCAAAAAGCGTGATCATCTCGCGATTGAAAGCCGGAATGTCGGAAGGCTGGCGGCTGCTCACCCAGTTATCATCCACAATAACTTCTTTGTCGGCCCAGTCCGCGCCAGCATTGCGCAAATCGTCCTGAATGGTGTGATAGCTCGTCATTTTTCTGCCTTTGACCAGGTTGGCTGAGACGAGCAACCAGGGAGCGTGACAAATGACCGCCACCGGCTTGCCGCTCTCCTGGATAGCGCGGACAAACTTCTGGGCTGCCGGGACGACGCGGATCGCGTCGGCATTGAGCGCGCCGCCGGGAAGAAGCACGGCATCGAAATCGTTCGGGTCGGCGTCGTCCAAGACCATGTCAATGTCGAACTTGTCGCCTTTGTCGTGATGTTGGAACGCTTGCAACTGCCCGCTTTTCGGACTTATAAGCGTTGTGCGTGCGCCGGCATCGTCCAATGCCTTGCGCGGTTCCGTAAGTTCGGGCTGTTCCACTCCATCGGTGGCAAGTATTGCAATGCGCATACCACTGAGAGTTCGATCCGGCATCTCATGACCTCACTTTTGCAGCCCCGTGCTGTTACAGCAAGGGCCAGGTTTTGTATCGGATGCTCGATTGGCACAAAGGATTGCCTGACAAGAGGTGCGCCGCAAATCTCAGCGACCAAAGGGCAGCCACATATATCTAATGGGCTTTAGTTTCACTCCTAGTCCAATCATTCACTAAACTTTACTCTCGCGCCCCAAGGGATTGATCGGATCAAATATGCCAAAACCGGTTTTAATGAGTGTTGACGATGATAGAGATGTTCTGGGTGCCATTGAGCGCGACCTGCGATCGCATTATGGAGATCGATTCCGCATCATGAGCGAGGAGTCGCCGGTTACCGGGCTGGAAACGCTGAAACAATTGAGCCTGCGCAACAATGCCGTGGCGCTGCTTCTAGCGGACCAACGCATGCCGAAGATGGATGGCGTGGATTTCCTGACGCAGGCGATGAACCTTTATCCGAACGCCAAGCGCGCGCTGTTGACAGCGTATGCCGACACCAATGCGGCCATCGGCGCGATCAACAAGGCGAACATCGATTACTTCTTTATGAAGCCGTGGGACCCGCCCAGCGAACATTTGTATCCGGCGCTGGACGATTTGCTGGAAGATTGGCAACAGAATTATCACCCGCCGTTCGAGGGTATCCGGTTGCTGGGGACGCGCTGGTCGCCCCGCTCCTACGAGCTACGCGATTTTCTGGCGCGCAATCACGTGCCGTACCAGTGGCTCGATGTCGAACTCACAGCCAACGATCCCGAAACTAAGCGGTTGCTCGATCTGCTGGGGGATGAAGCGAGCGAGTTGCCGATCCTGCTGTTTCCAGATGGGACGCGCCTGCTGGAGCCTCCTCCCTCGGAAGTCGCGACCAAGATTGGACGCCGGACGCAGGCACAGACTAATTTCTACGATCTTGCCATTGTGGGGGCCGGGCCGGCAGGTCTGGCGGCTGCCGTGTATGGCGCCTCGGAAGGACTGAAAACCGTCATGCTGGAGCGAGAGGCTCCGGGAGGACAGGCGGGGTTGAGTTCGAAAATCGAAAACTATCTCGGGTTTCCCAGCGGGTTGAGCGGCAACGATCTGGCGCGCCGGGCGCTCGCGCAGGCGGAACGTTTCGGAGTCGAGCTGCTGTCGCCGCAGGAAGCCACAGCAATGCGGGTGGAGGGTCCTTACAGAATTTTGAGACTTGGGGATGGAGCCGAGTTATCTTGCCACACCATGATGATTGCGACCGGCGTGCAATGGCGTCGGCTGGAGGTACCGGGGATGGAGCGGCTCCAGGGGGCTGGCGTCTACTACGGCGGAAGCGCGGCAGAAGCGCTGTCGTGCAAGAACGAAACCGTTTACGTCGTAGGCGGTGCGAATTCGGCCGGCCAGGCAGCCATGAATTTCTCGCGCTACGCGGACAAAGTCATCATGCTGCTGCGCGGCAGCTCGCTGTCTAGCACCATGTCGCAGTACCTGATCGATCAGATCAAAGAGCGGCCGAACATCCAACTCTGGACGCACGCTTCACTTCGCGAAGTTCACGGGTCGTCACACCTGGAGGAGATTTCTGTGCTGTGCAGCGATACCGGGAAAACCGAACGCGTGCCTGCCACCTCGGTTTACATCTACATCGGGGCGTTGCCGCAAACCGACTGGCTGGGTGACTTGGTATTACGCGACGAACGGGGATTTATCCTTACCGGCCCGGATCTCATCCGCGATGGGAAGCTTCCCAAGACCTGGACGTTAGAACGCGACCCATTCCTGCTGGAGACCAGCGTTCCCGGCATCTTCGCAGTCGGCGACGTGCGCCACGGGTCGGTGAAGCGCGTGGCTTCGGGGGTGGGCGAGGGCTCGGTAGCAGTGCAGTTTATTCATCAGTACCTGAGCAAGGTAGCATAACTGCGATGGCGACGATCGACCGCACAGAATTGGTGAAGGTCCCCGCTTTCCAGGGGCTACCTGACGATCAGTTGGACTGGTTCATCAGCCAATCGGAAGAGGTCAGGTTGAAGGCGGGCGAGATTTACGTTCGCGAAGGAGATTCTGCCGACTGGATGTACGTGATTCTGGAAGGGGAAATCCAGGCGCGAGGAGAGATACAAGGGCGCATGGTGGTGTTCAGCGCAGGCGCGAAGCAAGTCACCGGACGACTGCCCTTTTCGCGGCTGACCCGGTACTCACTGACAGGCAGGGCGGTGGCAGACGCGCACATGCTGCGTTTTCCAGCGAGCCGTTTCCCCGAGCTCATGCAGCGAATGCCTGAACTCACACAGCGCCTGGTTTCGGTGATGTCCGACCGCATTCGTGAGACGACCCGGATGGAGGAGCAGCGGGACAAGCTGGCGGCGCTTGGCAAATTGTCCGCGGGACTGGCACACGAGCTGAATAATCCTGCGTCCGCTGCGCGCAGAGCGGCGAGTCAATTGCGCGACGCGCTGAAGCGCATCCGGGATGCCAGTCACGAATTAGGATCGCGGGATTTAAATCCCACGCAGAAACGCCGCATCGAGAGTTTGGAACTCGAGCTGACGCGCCGCGATGGGACACCTCCGGATGCCATGAAGGCGAGCGATCTGGAAGAAGAGCTTGATGCCAGCTTCCGTTCGCATGGATTGAATGACCTGTGGCAACTCGCGGCAGACCTGGGGCACAAGGGAATATCGACGCAGGCGGTCGAACCGCTGTTCCAGGAATTTGAAGCCCAAACCGCGCGGGCCGCGCTGGTGCGCATCGCGGCATCCATGGAGATTGCTAATCTACTCGATCAGATGGAGAGCAGCACGGCGCGAATTTCCGATCTGGTGAAAGCAATCAAAGAATACACGTACATGGACCAGGCGCCGGTTCAAAACGTTGACATCGTGAAGAGCCTGGAAACCACGCTAACCATCCTGAATCATCGCCTGAAAAAGGGAGTCACGATCCACCGCGACTATGCGCCAGAACCATTGCTGGTGGATTCATTTGGCAGCGAGTTGAACCAGGTGTGGACCAACCTGATCGACAACGCCATTGACGCGATGAATGGACAAGGCGAACTGCGCGTGAGCACTTGCCTGGAGGATGGTTGGGCGGTGATTGAAATCGCAGATAACGGCCCGGGTATTCCCGCGGAAATCCAGTCGCGCATATTCGAGCCGTTCTTCACTACCAAAGGAGTGGGGCAGGGCACCGGCCTGGGACTGGATACAGTGCAGCGCATTATTCGCCGCCACAATGGGATAGTCACAGCACGTTCTGTACCCGGAAATACCCGCTTCCAAGTACGACTGCCACTCTCGAAGTCGACCGCGTAATCCTTCCCATATAAAACGCCATCGGCATTGCGGGCTTGCGAAAGGCTCGAAAATGCCCGGTCATTTTTGGGCGAACTTGCCGTGTAGTGGACGCGGATGGCCCCGGTTTTGATCACAGCGCCAGTGTTGGATCACCTACGACTGCTGAACGGGTTTTGTCGCATCGACGCCCCCTTGTAGCTGTTCCGGGGTCTCGAATCACCGTGAGCGGTGATCTGAATCACTGCTTCAATGTACCCGGAGCGGCGATAAACGTGACATTCGCGCCGCAGTCGGCACCTGCTGTTTGGGCGCAGGACACAAGGTGCAAATGCGAGGAGCGCCGAAGGATAGTGATCAAGGCCCTGATGCAACCAGTTAAGAAGTTTGGGGCGAAGTCCTCGCTGAAGGCACCATCTCGCAGGCATCCGTGATAGGCGTCACAGGCTGGTCGTTCGACGGCGGCCGCGAAGGCAATGTTGCAGGGACTGGATCTCGAACCGAGGTTCGATGAATTCAGCCAAAACTCGAGAGAGTCGGTGCTCGCGTGACCCTGAGTTGCCAGGAAGCGACTATGCCGAATGACCTACGCGTGGAAAAGCTAACCATCGCGGAACACCTGGAAAAGAGCGGTGTCTCCCGCCGCAGCTTTATTCAACTCTGCACCGCACTCATGGTCACAGCGCCGGTGGGATTGACGCTGACGTCCAAGGCCAACGCATTCGACGTGGCAAAAGCTGTGGGTAAGGCAAGACGGCCTTCGGTGATCTGGCTGCACTTTCAGGATTGCACCGGCTGTTCGGAGACGCTGCTGCGCACTTCGCGTCCCGATATCGCCGACCTGATCCTAAACGTCATCTCGCTCGATTACCACGAGACCCTGATGGCCGCTTCCGGGTACCAGGCGGAAGCGGCGCTGAAGCAAGCGGTGGAAGAGAACTTCGGGAAGTTCGTGCTGGTGGTGGAAGGTTCCATTCCGACCAAGGACAACGGCCAGTACATGCTGCTGGCAGGCAAGCCGGCGCTGCAAGTTCTGCGCGAAGTCGGTTCGAAAGCCGCGGCCATCGTGGCCATGGGCTCTTGCGCGTCATGGGGCGGCGTGCCAGCCGCGGATCCTAACCCGACCGGTGCGCAGGGAGTGGATTCGATCATCACGGAAAAACCGGTGGTGAATATTCCGGGGTGTCCGACCAATCCTTACAACCTGCTGGCGGTGGTGCTGGAGTACGCCACCATGGGAAGGCTGCCGGCGCTGGATCAATACAATCGGCCGAAGTTCGCGTTTGACCGGCTGGTGCACGATCACTGTCCGCGGCGGGCGCACTTTGATGCTGGCCGCTTCGTAAAAGAATTCGGCGACGAAGGGCACCGCCAGGGGTGGTGCTTGTACAAGATGGGCTGCAAAGGCCCCGTGACCCACGCCGCCTGTTCGACGCGTCACTTCAACGAAGTTCCCGATGTATGGCCGATCGGCATTGGCGCGCCATGCGTGGGCTGCACAGAGAAAGCTACCGCGTTCCGCGTCCCGATTTTCCAAACGGTTGACATTCACGCAGTCACGCCACCCGAGGCCTTGCCGCTAATCAATACGCCTGTGGGCACGATTGGAACCGCGGCCGCGGCCATGGCCGGAATTATTGCCGGGGGAATTGGCGGCGCCGCACTGATGGCGTCGAAACGGCTTCCGACCGGCAAGGAGACAGAGAAGGCAGAAAGCGGATCGCAGGATGGCAGGCCGGACTTGACCGGAAAATCCGGAGGTAACTGACCATGGCACTGACGCGACGTGATGCCCTGATTCGGCTGACGGCAGGAACCGCAGGCGCGGTGGCAACAGGCGCGGCATCGACCGCGGTGTTGTCGCATTCCGCGCAGGCGGAGGAGAGACCCGCGCCACCGATTAATGCAGTTGCCATGCTGTACGACAACACCAAGTGCGTTGGCTGCCAGACCTGTGTCGCCGCTTGCGCCGATGCAAATAAGCTCGGTCCCAACCGCAAGGTGGATGCGCTCTATCGAACCAACCGCGACCTGAATTGGACCACCAAGAACATCATCAAGCTGTATAAGCCAGCGGATGGAAAATCTTACTCCTATGTGAAGCAACAGTGCATGCACTGCATCGATCCGGCGTGCGTCGCGGGTTGCATGTTCAAGGGCCTGCGCAAAGATGTAAAGACGGGCGTGGTCACATGGAATGCCAAGGTGTGCGTCGGCTGCCGATATTGCGAGATTGCCTGCCCCTATCACATTCCCAAATTCCAATGGGAGGGCTTCAATCCCAACATCGTGAAGTGTGAATTCTGCAAGGAGCGCCTGGCGCAAGGCTTGCAGCCCGCCTGCACATCGGTTTGCCCGACGCACGCGGTCATCTTCGGAAGCCGCGAGGAAATGCTGGCGGAAGCCAAGCGCCGCATCCAGGAAAGCCCGGGGAAGTATTACCAGGATCGGGTGTATGGCGAGCGCGAAGGCGGGGGCACGCAGGTGCTGTATCTGTCGAAGGTGCCTTTTGCGAACCTCGGGCTTCCGGAACTTCCCGATGAGTCCGTTCCAGAGAAGTACTTGAAGTGGCAGAAGCGCGTGTATAGCTACCTGGCGGTACCCGCAGTTCTGTACGCGTCGGTGGTTGGAGTGATTCGTAACACCTGGAAACAGCACCAGGAAGAAATGGCCGAGGAAGAAAAACAGACGGGATTGAGGCCGCAGCTATGATCGACACCTGGGAGAGAGACGTTCCTGTCTACGACGTCCCCATATGGACGCGCCCGTTCGCCGTGCTCTGCGGGCTGTCCGTGGTCGCGCTCGGACTGGTCACCTATCGCGAGTTGGCTGGTCTTGGCCCGGCCAGCGGCATGAACGACGCTTATGCGTGGGGAATCTGGAAAACCTTCAACACCATGGTTCTAACCGGACTGGGCTCCGGCGCATTCTCGATCGGTATCGCGGCCTGGTTGTTCAAGCGCAGCCGTCTGCACGTGGTCATGCGCACGGCTTTGCTTACCAGTTTTCTGGCGTACTTCTCCGGACTGATGTTACTGGGCGTGGACGTGGGCCGCCCCTGGAACTTCTACTGGGTATTCACTCCCTGGCGCTGGAATCTTCACTCTCCGCTGCTGGAAGTCGCGGTGTGCATGCCGGCTTACGCGATGATTCCGCTGCTGCTGGAGAACGTCCCCCCGGTGCTGGACTGGGTGCATGCGCATCGCCCGCAGTACCGCCCGGTGGTGGAAACGGCGGAGCGCATTATGGTGCGCTTTTATCCGTTCATCGTGGGACTCGCTTACTTGTTACCCGCCATGCACCAGTCTTCGCTGGGCGCGCTGATGTTGCTGGGGGGCGACCGGGTTCATCCACTGTGGCAGACGCCTTGGCTGCCACTGCTGTACGTGTGGGCGGCGGGATTCATGGGATTTTCCTGTGTGGCGGGAACGATCCTGTTCTGCTCCCTGGCATGGAAGCGTCCCATCGATCTTGATGTGCTCACCGAGATGAACCGGATCACGGCCGGCCTCATCGGTTCGTGGCTGGCGTTCCGAGTGGCAGATCTTCTCTTCAGCGGCAAACTCGGTCTGGCTTTCGCTTTCAACATCTTTGCAGGACTTTTCTGGGTGGAAGTGATCTTCCTGGGCGTCGCGATTTTGATGTTGTTGGATTCGGCGAAGAAGCGCGACGCCCGCCTTATGTTCCACGGACACCTGGTGGCGGCGGTTGGGGGCATGCTCTATCGCTTCGATCCGACGACGCTGGCGTTCCAACCGCGGGCAGGAGCGTTTTACTTTCCGACGCCGGTGGAACTTCTGATCTCCGTGGGTTTCGTCTCCATCGCGATCGCCGCTTTCATGTATGTCGTGAAAGTGCTGCCGATTCTGCCGGCTCCCACAGGACTGTGGTATCGCATGGAAAAAGAACACAAGTGGACGCAAGACAGAGAAGTGGGGGCCAGCTTTGTGGCGGCGGATTGAAGGGCCATCTTTCTAAACTTCGCGCGGCAGGTATGCACTTATGAGCAAACGAATCACGGTTGATCCGATTACCCGAATTGAAGGCCACTTGCGTATTGATGTCGAGGTGGATAACGGAGCGGTATCCGACGCATGGGCATCCTGCACTATGTGGAGGGGCATCGAGAAAATTCTCGAGGGCCGTGATCCGCGGGAAGCGTGGCTTTTCACGCAGCGCTTCTGCGGCGTGTGCACCACGGTGCATGCGATCGCGAGCGTGCGCTCAGTTGAAGACGCACTGAACCTGGAGATCCCCGCCAACGCGCAATATATCCGCAACCTGATCCTGATCAACCATGGGTTGCACGATCACATCGTTCACTTCTATCACTTGTCGGCGCTCGACTGGGTCGATGTGTTGCAGATTCCGAAGGCTGATCCGGCGAAGACGGCGGCGCTGGCGGAAAGCATCTCGCCGTGGACGGGCAATTCGAAGCTGCAGATGAAAGCAGCGCAGGACAAGGTCAAAGCGGTGGCGGGCAGCGGCCAGTTGGGAATTTTTACCAATGGTTATTGGGGACATCCGCAGATGCGGCTCAGCCCCGACGTGAACCTTTTGGCTTTCTCCCACTACCTGCAGGCGCTTGAATACCAGCGCAAGGCGAACCAGGTGGTCGGCATGCTGGGAGGCAAGACGCCGCATATCCAGAATCTGACGGTGGGGGGAGTGGCGAATGCGATTAACCTGGACAGCCAAGCCACGCTCGGCATGGAGCGTTTGGAATCAATGAAGGTGTTGATGGATGAAGTGGCGAAATTCGTGCACCAGGTCTACTTCGTGGACGCCTGCGCGGTGGCTGCGTTCTATACGGATTGGTTCGGAATCGGCGGTGGCGTAAAAAATTATCTTGCGGTCCCGGATCTGCCGCTGGACGCGCGAGCGACGCAATTCGATTTGCCAGGCGGGTACATTGCCAATGGCGATCTGTCGTCTGTGCGGACGTTCAAAGCCGCCGCGGACGCGCAGTTCCGCCCCGCGGTTCTGGAGGACGTGACGCATTCGTACTACCGCGGCGATACGCGCCTGCACCCCTGGAAAGGCGAGACTGTTCCCGAGTTCACCAACTGGCAGGCGGACAAGAAATACACATGGGTGAAGGCCCCGCGTTACGAGAACAAGCCGGCACAGGTCGGTCCGCTGGCGCAGGTACTGGTTGGTTATGTGCAGGGACATCCGCTAACCCGCAAGTGGACGGACGCGGCGCTGCAAACGGTGTCAGCAGTCTCGGGCAAGAAGATCACCATCAACGACATGCATTCGACGATGGGACGCCATCTGGCGCGCGCGATCCGGTGTGCCATGCTGGCCGATTTAGGCGACCGCCACTGGCAGATGCTGGTCGACAACATTGCCAAGGGTGACGTGGCCATTCACAACCCGCCGAGCTTTCCCAGCGGTGAAATCGAAGGAGTGGGCACGCACGAAGCGCCACGCGGAACGCTGTCGCACTGGGTAGTTGTGAAGGGCGGAACGATCAAGAACTACCAGGCGGTGGTCCCATCCACATGGAATGCTAGTCCGCGGGACAATGCCGGCGCGCATGGACCCTATGAAGCGTCGTTGTTGCACACGCCGATTGCGAATTCCGAACAGCCGTTGGAGGTTTTGCGCACGGTGCACTCGTTCGACCCGTGCATGGCTTGCGCTTGTCATACATTCGATGTGGAAGGCAAGCAGATCGCGAAGGTGAAGGTGCTGTGAGTGGTGAGACAGAAGATGAAAAAAGTCCTGATTGCGGGAGTAGGGAACGTTTTGCTTGGGGATGACGGAGTCGGTCCGTTTGTCACGCGGCTGCTTGCGTCCCGCTACGAATTCGAGAGCGGGGTGGAGATTGAGGACCTCGGCACCCCCGCGCTGGACTTTATCGACAATCTTCTGGGACTCGACGCGCTCATCGTTGTCGATTCTGTCGAAAACGGTAAGCCGGCGGGGAGCGTTACGCTCTATCGCAAGCCGCATCTAGTCCGCCACGCGCCCGGCGTACGCATGGATCCGCATTCTCCTGCAATGTCCGAATCAATTATGGCAGCCGATCTAATCGGGACCGGTCCGCGCGAGGTGCTCCTGATCGGCATTTCGGGAGGGTCGTACGAGGCTGGTTGTGATCTGAGTGCGCCTGTGAAAGCATCGGTCGAAGCTGCGATCCGCGAAGTGATACGTGAACTCGACCGTCTCCGAATCCCGCACCACCTGAATGAGAATGCTGGAAGTCCCGCCATATGGTGGTCAGACGCAACCCCGGCAGTTACTACTGCCGGCTAAGCAGACGTTCTTTTCCGCGCACGCCGTAATTCCTGACGAAATACGAAACAGCTCTGCCGTCGACAACGGGAGCAGGTCCTTGGCAACTGCCCCTGTCCTTCGGTGATGCAAGCCGTATTGCCGGGCTGCGTTCAGGATGACCAGCTTGGATGGAGGAAGAGATCGCTGGGCAAGATGTTCGGTGTATGATACTGCCGCGCGCGAGGCATTGGACTGTTCAGAAAAGAGGAGGGACCATGCCGGTCGTGGAGTCGAAAAGCACTGTGGAAGCGAAAAGCAGTTTGGACAGCATTGTCAAACAATACGCATTTCCCGACATTCACATCGGGGCGGGCGAAGACGAGTCCCCGTATGTGCCGTTCAAAGAGAATGTTTACATCCGCCACCTCGCCTTTGACGTCCGCAACAACATGTACGCGAACATTCTGTGGGTGAAGAAGGGCGGGATACTGGGCCGCCATCGCCACCGCGGGAAGGTGTTTGCCTGCACGTTAGAAGGAAGCTGGCGGTACCTGGAATACGACTGGGTGGCGCGAGCCGGCAGCTACGTGCAAGAGAGTCCCGGCGCCATTCATACGCTGGTCTCCGATGATCCGAATGGCATGAAAACAATTTTCTGGCTCAACGGTTCCATCGAATTTTTCGATGAGGGTGACAATCTTCTGGAGACGCTCGATGTTTTCTGGTTTATCGATCACTACGTGAGCTACTGCCGGGAGCACGGAATCGAAATCAACCAGAAGTTGTTTGTCTGAAGCCGGGATGCGATTTTGCTGTCGTGCGCGTTGGGCGTCAGTGGCAGCGCGAGGAAGGTGACTGCTAACGTCGGGCAATTTCCTGGAAAAACTTTTCATGGTCAGCTCTCAGAAAGTGGAGCAGGTGCCTGCGCGGGAGAGGCACGCATGAGCGGACGGCTCATCGAAAGCCTTGCCACGACGGAGCCGGTCAGCGAGTTGTTCTCGGACGCCTCCGTTTTGCAAGCCATGCTGGATTTCGAAAAAGCGTTAGCGCGAGCGGAAGCGAACGTCGGCGTGATACCTGCTTCCCGAGCGGACGCGATTGCAGCAGCGGCGACCGCCGATAGTTTCGATACGGCAGATCTCGTACACGGCGCTTTCCGCGCTGGCACCCTAAGTATTCCGCTGGTGAAGGCGCTCACGGAGAAAGTGCGGGCGTCGGATCCGAGCGCCGCCGGGTATGTGCATTGGGGGGCCACCAGCCAGGATGTCGCCGATAGCGCATTGATGCTGATCCTGAAACGGGCACGCGAAGCGTTGTGTGCCGGCTTGACGCGGCTCGAAGACGCGCTGCTTCATCTTTCCGAAGCCTATTCCGGAACTACGCTACTGGGCCGCACTCTGATGCAACCAGCACCGCCGGTGACTTTGGGGCTCAAGGCTGCGGGGTGGCTGGGATCGGTAGCACGGGGAAAGCGACGACTGGAAGCGGCTTTCGACGACGCTCTGGTGCTGCAATTTGGCGGTGCGAGTGGGACACTGGCGTCCCTTGGCGAGCAGGGGCTCGCAGTCAGCCAGGAACTTGCCCGCGAGCTTGATCTCAGTTTGCCGGAAGCGCCGTGGCATACTCATCGCGACCGGTTGGCAGAATTGATGTGCGCGTGCGGCGTTCTCACGGCGAGCCTGGGGAAAATGGCACGGGACATCAGCTTGATGATGCAGGGTGAGATTGGCGAAGCCGCAGAACCGGGTGGCGACGACCGGGGCGGTTCGTCGACCATGCCGCACAAGCGCAATCCGATTGGCTGCGCACTCACGCTAGCTGCGAGTCATCGAGTTCCCGGCGAAGTCGCGGCGTTTTTATCGGCGATGGTGCAAGAACACGAGCGGGCGGTGGGCGGATGGCAAGCGGAGTGGCCTATTGTCGCCACGATCATCCAAGCCACGGGCGTGGCATTGGCATCGATGACAGAAGTGGCAGAAGGGCTTTCAATCGGGCGTGAGCGCATGCAAGCAAATATCGAGGCAACTCATGGCGTGATCTTTGCTGAGCGCGCGATGATGATGCTGGCGCCTAAGCTGGGACGAGATAGAGCTCACAAAGTTTTGCAGGAAGCGACCAGCAAAAGTATTGAAGACGAACGGCATTTAGCGGAAGTATTGGCGGAAATGCCGGAAGTGAACCAGCATCTGGACCCCGCGGCGATTCGCGCACTGGAAGAGCCCGACCAGTACCTCGGAGTTGCGGAGCAGTTTCGAGAACGGCTGAGGGCGGGAACGTCGAAAAAGGAGCGATAGCGTGCCTTATGCAAAGGTCGACAACACACGACTGTTCTATCGGCTAGAGGGCACACCCGGCCGGCCTGTGCTGGTGTTGTCGCATTCGATTGGGACCGATAACAACATGTGGGACGAGCAGGTCGAAATTCTTCTCCCATATTTCCAAATCTTGCGCTACGACACGCGAGGCCATGGCGCATCCGACGGCCCTGCGGGCGAGTATTCGATGGAGTTGCTGGCGCGCGACGTTATAGCCGTGGCGGATGCTGCGGGCGTGGAAAAGTTTGCGTACTGCGGGCTCTCGCTGGGAGGAATGCTCGGGCAACGACTCGCCGCAGATTATCCGGATAGGATCACGGCCCTGATCCTCGCGAATACGACTCCGTATCATCCACCGGCGTCGAATTGGGAGACACGCAGGCGGACGGTTCTGGAGAAGGGCATGGCAGCGATCGTCGATATGGCCATGCAGAGGTTCTTCTCGGCAAGAACACTAGCCGAGCACAATCCTCGCGCCGAATCGATTCGACGAGTGATCCTGGGAACCGACCCGACCGGCTACGCGGGGTGTTGCGCGGCGGTGCGCGACATGGACAACCGTCCCCTGCTGGGCAAACTGCGAATGCCAACCCTCGTCATCGTCGGGGACCAGGATGCGTCCACTCCCTGGGAAGGGCACGGCGATGTGCTGGCCCGCGACATTGCGGGGGCGAAAGTAGTGCGTTTACCTACAGCGCACCTTTCGAACATCGAGAAGCCACGATCGTTCAGCATGGCAGTGTTGGAGTTCGTGCGTCCCAGCGGAGAAAAACCCAACGATTCAATTGATGCCGGCTATGGGGTGCGACGTGCGATCCTTGGGGACGCTCACGTAGACAGCTCAATTGCGCGCGCCAATGACTTCACGCGTGATTTTCAGGAGTTTATTACGCGCTATGCGTGGGGAGGAATCTGGACGCGGCCGGGTCTCAGCCGACGTGTGCGCCGGTTGCTGGTGTTGGCCATTGCGGCGTCTCTGGGCCGCTGGGAGGAGTTCACACTGCACCTTCGCGCCGGCCTGCAGAGCGACCTCGAAGCTTGCGATCTGAAGGAAACGCTGCTGCAGACGGCGATCTATGCGGGTGTGCCGGCAGCGAATACCGCGTTTCACATCGCCAACGAGGAAATGCAGAAGAGCAGCGCATCGGCGACACCGAAATAAATCAGAACCGGAACTATGTTTCCTGGGCGCGATTTTGTAAGCGTGATGGCCTTGTCCCTGGCATTCGCTGCAGGATGCCAGAAGACGAAAGCGGGCGGCGACTCGCAGCCGCTTCGGGTTTCGCAGATCGATGGCGCGAAGATCGCCAGCGGAGAAGATCATCCGGGAGACTGGATAACTCACGGCCGTACCTACGACGAGCAGCGCTTCAGCCCACTGACGCAAATCAACCAGCAGAACATAAGCCAACTCGGATTGGCATGGTTCTCCGACCTCGACACTCATCGCGGGCAGGAAGCCACACCGCTTGTCGCAGAAGGGGTGATGTATTTCACGTCAGCGTGGAGCAAAGTGTTCGCGTTGAACGCCGCGAGCGGAACACTGCTCTGGTCGTTCGATCCGAAGGTTCCTGCTGAATGGGCCGTTAACGCTTGCTGCGATGTCGTCAATCGCGGGGTGGCGTTGTGGAAGGGCAAGGTTTTTTTCGGGACGCTCGACGGCCGATTGATCGCGCTCGATGCCACGTCGGGCAAACCTCTGTGGGAGAAACTGACGATCGATCCGCGAAGCCGCTACACGATCACAGGCGCGCCGCGAGTGGTGAAGGGAAGAGTCATCATCGGCAACGGCGGCGCCGAGATGGGGGTTCGAGGATATGTTTCCGCTTATAACGCGGAGACCGGGAATCTTGACTGGCGCTTCTACACGGTTCCCGGAGATCCATCGAAGCCGTTCGAATCCGCCATCCTGGAAAAAGCGGTTAAGACATGGCACGGGCAGTGGTGGAAGTTCGGGGGCGGAGGGACTGTTTGGGATTCCATTGTGTACGATCCCGATCTCGACCTGCTCTACCTGGGGGTAGGTAACGGCTCGCCCTGGAACCAGCGGATCCGCAGCCCGGGAGGCGGCGACAACCTGTTTCTTTCGTCGATCGTGGCAATTCGTCCAGAGAACGGCGAATACGTGTGGCATTTCCAGGAAACGCCAGGCGAAATGTGGGATTACACGGCCAGCCAGCAAATGATTCTGGCGGATATCCAGATCGGCGGGCAATCACGAAAGGTACTGTTGCATGCGCCGAAGAACGGCTTTTTTTATGTTCTCGATCGGGCGACGGGCAGCCTGATCTCGGCTAAGCCGTTCACATTCGTAAATTGGGCGACCGGCATCGATATGAAAACCGGGCGGCCGATGGAGACGGCGATCGCACGCTATCCGGGCAAAGATCCGGCGCCCATCGTGCCCGGCCCTCTTGGGGCTCATAGCTGGCAACCGATGTCGTACAGTCCGGTGACCGGACTGGTATATCTTCCAGTGAACGACGTGGGATTCAAGTACAAGTCTCCCGAGAGTTTCGAGGCGAAGAAGCTTGCGGCGAATTATGGCATAGACGTGGTCGCCGCCGGGATGCCGCAAGATCCAAATGTCAAGAAGGCGATTCTCGAAACTGTTAAGGGGCAGTTGCTCGCCTGGGATCCGGTGCAGCAGAAAAAAGCGTGGTCAGTGCCGCGGCCCGGCCCATGGAATGGCGGGACGTTGAGTACGGCGGGAAATCTGGTATTCGAGGGCACGGCCGACGGACACTTCGAAGCCTATCGGGCCGAGGACGGGAAACGAGTGTGGATGTTCGACGCCCAGACCGGCGTGATGGCGGGGCCTGTAAGTTTCACGGTGAAAGGCGAGCAGTATGTGGCGGTACTCGCCGGTTGGGGCGGCGTTTTTCCCCTGGCTACGGGGGAAGTATCATTCGCATCTGGACGCGTACGGAATGTGAGCCGACTGCTGGCTTTCAAAATCGGGGGAAGCGCGAAATTGCCACCTTTGCCGGAAGGAGAGCAGCCGAAGCTGAACCCTCCGCCTTCGAGCGCAAGCGCGACCGAAATC